>ERZ778020.155-NODE-155-length-215365-cov-837.587887_pt1 | contig 215365 bp, 188 predicted proteins | sample MGYA00375750_ERZ778020 | MGnify/ENA primary metagenome ERZ778020 (study PRJEB29350, sample SAMN05389818) | bioreactor metagenome | isolation source: Ammonium sulfate bioreactor | place: South Africa: University of Cape Town | collected 2014-03-17 ...
CTCTGTCTCTCTCGATTCAACGTACGTGGCACCATGATCGGAATCTGTGGCAGATCGGCGAGCAAGGTGGGCTGCGGCGGCGGGTGCTGGGGGGGGGGGTATGCCTTGTAGCGCCAGCCAGATGCTCAGCCAACAAGTATCCGGTTGGCTCGTGTCAGGAACATTTGCTGTATCCGCAGTTGAGGCAAGTCTGGCACCCGTCCATCAGCACCAGCGCCTGGGTGTTGCACTTGTGGCAGAGCGTGGCGCCGGGGGGGAAGCTGCCGTTGGATTCGGCGGCGTCGCCGCCCTCGCCTGCCCCCGCTGGGGACGACGGGCTCACTTCAGAGTTTTTTTTTGCGCCGGCCGCCTCGTAGGCGGCGCGCTTTTCGGCGATCAGGGCGCGCTGGCTGTCGCTCATCTCCGGATCGTGGATGAGGCCGATGTTCTTCATGTGCTGTTCGATCACGCCGCCGATCTCGGCGACGATGCTGGGCATGTAGACGCCGCCGGCCTTGAAGTAGCCTCCGCGGGGGTCGAACACGGCCTTCAGTTCTTCCACGATGAAGGTGACGTCGCCGCCCTTGCGGAACACGGCGGACAGGATGCGGGTGAGCGCCACGATCCACTGGAAGTGGTCCATGTTCTTCGAGTTGATGAAGATCTCGAAGGGGCGGCGCTGTTCGTGCGGGGTGCCGGCGTTGAGCACGATGTCGTTGATGGTGACGTACAGCGCGTGCTCGAACAGCGGCGACTTGATCTTGAAGGTGGAGCCGATGAGCTGCTCGGGGCGCTCCAGGCTCTCGTGCATCTGGATGACTTCGGCCTGGCGCGGTTCGGCGGCCTTGGCCTTTTCGGGTGCGGCGGCGGGCGCGGCCTTGGCCTCGGGCTTGACGACGTTGTAGCCCTTGATCTTCTTTTCGATCTTGATCGCCATGGTGGATGGTCTTCCTGGATGAACGGCGGCGCGCGGCGCGTGGAAAGTTTGCGGTGCTTCGGGCTGGTGGTTCGTCGTTCCGGCGGAGGCCGGGAGCGGGCGACTTTCACCGCGCTCCGGAGGCGCTGGATGACCAGCTTCGCTGTTGTGAAGCTCCTCCGGCTTTCGCCGGGATGACGAGCCTCAAGACGAGCCCCAGGCTCGGGGTGTCGAGAAAACACGGCCGGCCCGGCGCGAGGCCGGGCCGGCCGTGGCGGTGCTTACTTCTTGCGGGCGGCCTTCCGGGCGGCGGGTTTCTTCGCCGACTTGACGCTCGCCTTCTTGCTGGCAGTGGACCTCTTGACCGCCTTGGCGGCCTTCTTCACGGCAGCCTTCCGGGCTGTCTTCTTGGGAGCGGCTTTCTTCGCCGTCTTCTTGCTGCTGACCTTCTTTGCGGCCTTCCTGGCGACTTTCTTCGCCTTGCCGGCAACCTTCTTCGCGGCCTTCTTCACCGCTTTCTTCGCGGCGGCGGCCTTCTTCACGACTTTGCGGGCGGCCTTCTTGACGGCTTTCTTCGCCGTCTTCTTGGCAGCTGCCTTCTTCACGGCCTTCTTCGCCGTCTTCTTGGCGGCGGCCTTCTTCACGGCCTTCTTCACGGCCTTCTTCGCGGTTTTCTTGGCAGCAGCCTTCTTGACCGCCTTCTTCGCGGCAGCCTTCTTGGCAGGAGCCTTCTTCGCGGCGGCCTTCTTCTTCGGCGCAGCCTTCTTCTTCGCGGCCTTCTTCGGCGCAGCAGCCGGTGCGGCCGGCGCAGGCGCGGCGGCTACGGGAGCGGCGATCACCGGTGCCGCGGGGGCGTCCGGCGTGACAGCGTCTTTCACTTCGATTTCGGTATCGATGGACATGCGGGTGTTCCCCTCGGGAGATGATCCAGGCGTGGCGGTGATTGGTCAGAACTTGCCGTAATACCCTTCCTTCAAGGCATCGAACAGGTTGGCTGCGGTGTGCAGTTCACCGTCGTATTCCACTTCTTCGTTGCCTCGAAGTTCGATAACGCTACCGTCTTCCAGTTCGAAGTGGTAGAGGGTGTTCGCAAGGTCGGCCTCCTTCACCAGCACGCCCTGGAAGGCGGCGGGGTTGAAGCGGAAGGTGGTGCAGCCTTTCAGTCCCTGCTTGTAGGCGTAGAAGTAGATGTCCTTGAAGTCTTCGTAGGGGTAGTCGGTGGGCACGTTCGCGGTCTTGGAGATCGACGAATCGACCCACTTCTGCGCGGCCGCCTGGATGTCGACGTGCTGCTTCGGGCCGATGTCGTCGGCGGCGACGAAGTAGTCCGGCAGCCTGGCCTGCGGGTCGTCGGCGAACGGCATCGCGCTGGCGTTGATGAGCGCGCGGTAGGCGAGCAGCTCGAAGCTGTACACCTCGACCTTTTCCTTGGTCTTGCGGCCCTCGCGGATGACGTTGCGCGAGTAGTGGTGGGCGAAGCTGGGCTCGATGCCGTTGGAGGCGTTGTTGGCGAGCGACAGCGAGATGGTGCCGGTGGGCGCGATCGAGCTGTGGTGGGTGAAGCGCGCGCCGGTCTCGGCCAGCTCGGCCACCAGGTTCGGCGCCACTTCGGCCACGCGCTGCATGTAGCGGCTGTACTTCGCGTGCAGCACGCGGCCGGGGATGGCGTCGCCGGCCTTCCAGCCGTCCTGCGCCATTTCCGGGCGACGGCGCAGCATGTCGCCGGTGACGGCGTAGTCCTTGGCGAGGATGGGCGCGGGGCCCTTCTCCTTCGCCAGGTCCAGCGCCACTTCCCAGCCGGCCACGGCCATCTCGCGCGAGACGTCCTCGGTGAACGACACCGCGTCCTCGCTGCCGTAGCGCATCTTGAGCATGGTGATGGTGGAGCCGAGGCCCAGGTAGCCCATGCCGTGGCGACGCTTGCCCATGATCTCGTCGCGCTGCTGCTGCAGCGGCAGGCCGTTGATCTCCACCACGTTGTCGAGCATGCGGGTGAAGATCTTCACCACCTCGCGGTACTCGTCCCAGTCGAAGCGCGCCTTCGGCCCGAACGGATCGCGCACGAAGGTGGTGAGGTTGATCGAGCCGAGCAGGCAGGAGCCGTAGGGCGGCAAGGGCTGCTCGCCACAGTTGTGTGCGTGCAGGCCGTTGCCGTCGAACGTGTTGATGCCGGGCACCTGCACGTCGTAGACATCCTCGGTGCCATCGGCGGCGAGGCTTTCCACGGTGGCAACGAAGCGGGCGCGGTTCAGCGCGCGGCGATAGCCACCCAGCGCAGCCTTGAGGCGCGTCGCCTTGTCGCTGTCGGCGAAGCCGACCAGCTCGGCATAGCGCGCCAGCGACTCCCCGGCGATCACCAGTTCGTGCTGCGCCGCGGTGGCGTAGGCACGCTCGCCGCCGTGGCCATCCGGGAGCACCGAACTGCCTGCGGCGCGACGGTCGCGGTAGATGCGGGAAGGAATGCCCAAGCGCAGCAGCATGCGCTGCACCGCCTCCAGCCGCGGCAGGTCCGACTGCGCCAGGCGCACGGATACGCCCTTGACCTGGCTGCCCTGCACGGAACCGTCGGCGTCGAAGAAACCGCGCAGGAAGCCACGGTAGGCCTCGCTGGAGGCCCGCTCCAGCATCGGCGTGATCGCCTTGTCGCCGGGCGCCATGCCCAGCCCGAAAGCGAGGTCGCGCAGCGCGGCGGACTTCAGACGGAATTCGTTGCGCCCCGCCACTTCCGACCAGCCGGCGAAGTCCGCACGATGCGGCAGCGTCCCGGCGCAGCGCAGCGCCTCGGCCATCAGCGCCTGCGCACCGCAGCCACCGACACCGTTGACCGCAGCCGCCTGCGGCCATGCCGACAGGATGGCCATGTCGCGCTTGAGCGTACCGTCGCCGACCAGCAGGCCGAGCAGATAGCCCTGTTCGGCGGTGAGGTCGCCCGCCCACTGCGCGTTGGCGCGATGGTCGTTGAGCAGCAGCTTGTCTCCGGGCCTGAGCGCACCGGCAGCGCACCACTCGGTATCCACGCTCCAGCGCGTGGCGCGGGTGACCCGGCGCACGCGGTGATCGTCGGTGAGGCGCAGGCGATAGCCTTCCTCGGTGGCCAGCGCCAGTACCGGCTTGGTGGCGGTGCGGAAGAAACCCTCGGCGCCGCTGGCGTGGTCGCGCCCGTCGACACGCGCCTGGAACGCGCGACCAAGCAGGTCGCTCACCTGGCGCGGGCCTTCAGCGGTCTGCACCCAGGTGTCAGCCGTGACGCAGGGGTTGGTGGCGCGGATGTGCTCGCACCACCAGTTGTTGTTCATCTCGTTGACCTTGTCGATCAGGATGAAGCCGGGCTCCGCGTAGTCGTACGTGGAGACCATGATCATGTCCCACAGGTGCCGCGCGCGGATGTGGCCGTAGATGCGGCAGGCGACCAGGCCGTCGGCGCGGTCCACGTAGTTCTGGTGGGTGGGCCATTCGCGCCACACGACCTGGGCGGGGTCGTCGAGATCGACCTCGTTGCGCTCCTTGACGTGCACCGGGAACACCAGCGGCCAGTCCTGGTCGTGCTCCACCGCCTGCATGAAGCCGTCGGTGACCAGCAGCGAGAGGTTGAACTGGCGCAGGCGGCCGTCCTCGCGCTTGGCGCGGATGAATTCCTTGACGTCCGGGTGGCTGACGTCGAACGTGCCCATCTGCGCGCCGCGGCGGCCGCCGGCGGACGAGACGGTGAAACACATCTTGTCGTAGATGTCCATGAAGGACAGCGGGCCGGAGGTGTAGGCGCCCGCGCCCGACACGTAGGCGCCGCGCGGACGCAGCGTGGAGAACTCGTAGCCGATGCCGCAGCCGGCCTTCAGCGTGAGGCCCGCCTCGTGCACCTTCTCGAGGATGTCGTCCATCGAGTCGTGGATGGTGCCCGACACGGTGCAGTTGATCGTGGAGGTGGCAGGCTTGTGTTCCAGCGCGCCGGCGTTGGAGGTGATGCGGCCGGCCGGGATCGCGCCGCGGCGCAGCGCCCACAGGAAACGCTCGTTCCAGTGTTCGCGCAACTCGGGCGTGGCTTCCACTTCGGACAGCGCGCGTGCCACGCGCTGCCAGGTGCCGTCGATGTCGGCGTCGACCGGCTCGCCGGCCTTGGTCCGCAGACGGTATTTCTTGTCCCAGATGTCCTGCGAGGCGGGCTGCAGCGGGATCGCCGTGGCGGCGTCGCGTTGCAATTCCGTACCCGTGGCTGGCGCACGCGCTGTGCTCATCGGCTTCCTGACCTCCCGGTGCGGCTTGGCGCCCGTTCTGTGTTCGTCTCGTCCATGCCGCGTGCCGTGGCGTCGCGCCGGCTGGCTGCCGTGGCGACGCCTTGCTGACCGACTGCCGGGCCTTCCCCGAAAGGCGATCCACTCCACCAGTGTTTGCCCAGACGCCTGCGGGCGGACACAAGATGTTGTGGTTGCGGCGAAGCTGCAAGTTACCCCCCGGAAGGCCCGATGTAAAGTGGCGCAAGCACGCAGTCGGATGACGGCCGTGGCACGGGAACCGCAGCACGCCCGCGGCAGTCGAAGGCGCGCCAACCACGATGCGAAAAGGAGGAGTCCGATGTCATCCCGCCAACCGCGTTTCACGCACTGGCTGGGCGGCGCGCTGGCGCTGCTGCTGGGGGTCGCCCTGCCCGGCGCCGGCCGCGCCGCGATGCCTCCCGCCGTGGACGGCCAGGCGATGCCCTCGCTGGCGCCGATGCTGGAGCGCGTCACGCCGGCGGTGGTGAACATCTCCAGCAAGACCCGGGTGCAGGTGCGCAATCCGTATTTCGACGACCCGGTGTTCCGCCAGTTCTTCGGCCTGCCCGCGGTGCCGCGCCAGCGGGTGGAACAGAGCCTGGGCTCGGGCGTGATCGTGGACGCGGCCAAGGGCTACATCCTCACCAACAACCACGTGGTGGGCGGCGCGGACGACATCACGGTGACGCTGCAGGGCGGCCGCAGCTACAAGGCCAGACTGGTGGGCACCGACCCCGACACCGACGTGGCGGTGGTGCAGATCAACGCGCCGAACCTGCAGGCGCTGCCGCTGGCCGATTCATCCAAGCTGCGCGTGGGCGATTTCGTGGTGGCGGTGGGCGAGCCGTTCGGGCTGAGCGAGACGGTCACCTCCGGCATCGTCTCCGCGCTGGGCCGCTCCGGGCTGGGCGGCTCGGGCTACCAGAACTTCATCCAGACCGACGCCTCGATCAATCCAGGCAACTCCGGCGGCGCGCTGGTGAACCTGCGCGGCCAGCTGGTGGGCGTCAACACCATGATCTTCTCGCCCTCGGGCGGCAACGTGGGCATCGGCTTCGCGATCCCCAGCAACCTCGCCGCCGAGGTGATGCAGCAGCTGATCGCGCACGGCAAGGTGCAGCGCGGCACGCTGGGCCTGCAGACGCAGGACATCACCCCGCGCATCGCGCAGTTGCTGAACCTCGGCCAGGACAAGGGCGTGGTGGTCACCGGCGTCAACGCGGGCTCGCCGGCCGAACAGGCCGGCCTGCAGTCGGGCGACGTGCTCACCTCGATCAACGACAAGCCGCTGCGCGACGTGAACGAGCTGCGCAACACCGAGGGCCTGCTGCCGGTGGGCAGCACGGTGAAGCTGGGCGTGCTGCACGACGGCAAGCCGCGCGTGGCCAGCGCCCAGTTGCGCCCGGAGAAGATCGCCAGCGTCGACGGCGGCAAGCTCGATCCGCGCCTGGCCGGCGTCACGTTCAGCGAACTGGGCCAGAGCGAGCGCAGCCAGGGCATGTACGGCGTGGCGGTGAGCGCGGTGCGGCCGAACAGCCACGCCGCCGCGGGCGGTCTCAAGGCCGGCGACATCGTGATCGGCGTGGGCAATGCGCGCATCACCGACCTGCGCATGCTGAACCAGCTTGCCGGGGTGCGGCCGCGCCAGCTGGTGCTGATCGTGGCCGATACCGATGGCACGCATTACGTGCTGATCCAGTGACCGGCGCACGGGAAGGCGGCCTTGCGCCGCTTTCCCGTCCCGGCGCCGCGCCCGGCCACCGGCGCCTGCGCGGCACGACATGACGCAACGCACCCGTACAGGCGCATCCACGTCGCACAAGCGCATGAACGGGCTTGATGTTTTCTGTTCAGACCGATGGAATATCCTGCGATCATCCGCCCCGTGCGTCGGCCGGGATCAAGCGTCGCCCGCCTCACATTCGCGTCATCCATTCCTGTCACCCACTTCCAGTCGGGGTTCTCCATCATCATGTCCGTCCGTGCTGTCCGCCTGTTGTCCGTCCTCCTGCTCGGCGCCTGCCTCGTCGCGCCGGCCTACGCCAAGGCCACCCATCCCGCCCGCCACAAGGCCACCAGCAGCAAGAGCAGCAAGTCGCCTGCGCTGATCTGGCGCGGCGACGTCACCACCGCCCATGGCGTGGTCACCGAGATGGCCAAACTGTGGGAGAAGGAGGGCCACGGCCGCATCGAGATGCAGCCGTTCAACACCGCCTCCGGCATCGATGCGGTGGCCAGCGGTTCGGCCGACATCGCCGGCAGCGCGCGCCCCGGCGACGGCAGCGCCCAGGACAGCCACCTCACCTTCACCCCGGTGGCCTGGGACGGCCTGGCGATGATCACCAATCCGGCCAACCCGGTGCGCAGCCTCACCCTGCGCCAGCTGCACGAGATCTACTTCGGCAAGATCACGAACTGGAAGGACGTGGGCGGCCGCGACGCGCCGATCGACCTGTACTCGGTGTTCAGCCCCAACGACGGCGTGGAATACAGCCTGCGCACGCTGCTGTTCGGCCGCGGCGACCAGCAGATCTCCGCGCCGCGCCTGTACCTCAACACCAAGGCGCTGGAGGAAGGCATCGCGCTGAACCCGAACGGCCTGGGCCTGTCCACGCTGAGCAACGTGGCCGGCAATCCCAAGCTGCGCACGATCCCGATCGACGGCGTGGCGCCCACCGTGGCGAACATCGCCGACGGCAGCTACCCGCTGTACATCCCGCTGTTCCTGGTGACCAACCCGAGCAGCCCGAAGGCGACCCAGACCCAGGCGTTCATCGACTTCCTGCAGACCGACAAGGCCAAGAGCGTGCTGCGCGACCACTTCGTGCTGCCGTACGCGGACGGCGCCGGGCTGGTGGCGATGGACCAGGCGCGCCGCGAAAAGGTCTACGCCCAGTCGACCAACTCCTCGGCCAAGCCGCCGCTCGCCGCGCCGGGCGCCAGCTACGCCGCGGCCGCCGCCGTGGCGCCGACCTCGGAGCGCACGCTGGAAGCGCGCGCCGCGATGGACAAGCGCGACGCCGCGGCGAAGGCCTCGGCCGCCGGTGCGCGCAAGTCCTACGTCGTGGTCAAGGGCGACACCTTGTCCGGCATCGCGAAGAAGAACGGCGTGAGCGTGACCGACCTGCGCGACTGGAACAGCCTCAAGAACGACAACATCAAGCTCGGCCAGTCGCTGCAGGTCGGCCGCGACTGACGCCGTGATCCGCGCCGTCACGCTCGACCTGGACGACACCTTGTGGCCGGTGCTGCCGGCCCTGGACCAGGCGGACCGGGCGGTGGACGACTACCTGCGCGAACACTGGCCCGAGGTGGCTCGCGCGTGGCCGATAACGGCCATGCGCGAGCTGCGCGCCCGGGTCGCCGCCGAGCGGCCCGACCTCGCCCACGACTTCACCACCCAGCGCCGGCTCACCCAGCAGCACGCGTTCGCCGCCTGCGGCATCGCCGACGCGCCGCTGGACGCGCTGTGGGAGATCTACTACGCCGCGCGCAACGCGGTGCAGCCCTGGCCCGACAGCCTGCCCGCGCTCGAACGCCTCACCGCGTGCTGGCCGCTGGCCAGCCTCACCAACGGCAACGCCGACCTGGCGCGCACCGGCGTGCAGGCGCATTTCGCCCACCACGTATGCGCGCGCGACGTGGGCGTGGGCAAGCCCGATCCGCGCATCTTCCTCGCCGCCGTGGCGCGCTTCGGCGTGACGCCGGGCGAGGTGCTGCACGTGGGCGACGATCCCGAGCTGGACGTGGTCGGCGCACGCCGCGCCGGGCTGCGCGCCGCCTGGATCAACCGCCATGGCGACGCCTGGCCTGCCGCGCTGGGGCCGCCGCCCGAACTCGAACTGCGCGACCTGGGCGAACTGGCCGACTGGCTGGAAGCCGCGCCCACCGCGCGCTAGCCGCTTCCAGGCACCGTGCCGCGGCGTGACCCTGCCGCGGCTTCGGCGCATGATTGATGTTTGCGCACCCTGCGTGTCCTGTCCGCTGAAGGAAAACCATGTCCGCCCTGATCGATCGCTCGTCCGCGCCGCGCCACCTCGTCGGCATCGAGGCCACCGACGCCCGCCACCTGCCGGCCGTCCGCAAGAAGCTGGACGCCGCACAGCGCCGCTGGCTGGACGCGAACGGCTTCGACGCCAGGCCCGGCAGCGCGATCCTGCTCCCGGACGCGCAAGGCAAGCTGGCGCACGTGCTGGTGGGCGTGGATGCGGCCGATCCGCTGGCCGCGCTGGCCGCGCTGCCGATGAGCTTGCCCGAAGGCGTCTACCAGCTCGCCGGCGGCGGCACGCCGCTCGATCCGGTGCAGGCCGCGCTGGGCTGGGCGCTGGGCGCCTACCAGTTCACCCGCTACCGCAAGGCGCCGCGCGCGCCGGCCACGCTGGCGGTGGACGGCGCCACGCTGGCCGCGGTGCAGCCGCTGGTCGCGGCCACCGCGCTGGTGCGCGACCTGGTCAACACGCCCACCGAGGACATGGGCCCCGAGCAACTGGGCAAGGCGATCAAGCACCTGGGCAAGGCGCACAAGGCCAAGGTGCGCGACTGGGTGGGCGACGAGCTGCTGAAGGCGAACTTCCCCACCATCCACGCCGTGGGCCGCGCCAGCCATCGCGAACCGCGGCTGGTCGAGCTGAGCTGGGGCAAGTCCGAACATCCGAAGCTGGTGATCGTCGGCAAGGGCGTGTGCTTCGACACCGGCGGCCTGGACCTCAAGTCCGCCGACGGCATGCGCTGGATGAAGAAGGACATGGGCGGCGCCGCGCACGCGATCGCGCTGGCCGGCCTGGTGATGCAGGCGCAGTTGCCGGTGCGGCTCACCCTGCTGGTGCCTGCGGTGGAGAACGCGGTGAGCGGCAACGCGCTGCGCCCCGGCGAAGTCGTCGTCACCCGCGCCGGCCACAGCGTGGAGATCGACAACACCGACGCCGAAGGCCGGCTGGTGCTGTGCGACGCGCTGGCCTACGGCGCCGAGCAGCGGCCGGAACTGATGCTGGACTTCGCCACGCTCACCGGCGCCGCACGCGTGGCGCTCGGCCCCGACCTCCCCGCGCTGTTCGGCAACGACGACGCGCTGGCCGACGCCGCGCTGGCGGCGGGCAAGACGACGGCCGATCCGCTGTGGCGGCTGCCGTTGTGGCGCCCCTACCGCAAGATGCTCGATTCCGGCATCGCCGACTTCGCGAACGCCGGCCCCTCGCGCCATGCCGGCGCGATCACCGCCGCGCTGTACCTGGAACGCTTCGTGCCGGACGGCCTGCCCTGGCTGCACCTGGACACCTACGCATGGAACGACGCCGACCGCCCGGGTCGCCCGCGTGGCGGCGAGGCGATGGGCGTGCGCGCGCTGTTCGCGTTGCTGCAGCAGCGCTACGGCAAGCGGCCGGCCTGAGACGACATGCCCGCTTTCACGGGAGTGCCGCCAACGGATCCCGATCTGCGCCGGGACGGCGGGCGTCGCCGGTCCGGGCATGACTTCCGGCGATGTCGCGTCGGGCGGCAAGCTGGCATGGTAGAGAACTGACCCCTGCGGACATCCTCATGCGCCCTCACCTGCTCGCGCTCAGCCTCACCCTGGCCCTGGGTCTCGCCGGCCCGGCCTTCGCCCAGTCCGGCGCCACGCCGCCCGCGCAACCCGCACTCACCGCCCTGACCAAGGATTCCGGCACGCCGATGCCGGCCGAGCAGAAGCGCGTGCACTTCGACCACGCCGAGCTGCACATCGCGGTGCATCCGGATACGCAGAGCATCGACGGCAAGGCCACGCTCAGCTTCAGCGCGCTCGCGCCCACCGACGTGCTGCTGCTCGATCTCGACCGCAACCTGCCGGTAAGCGCGGTCGGCGTGGACGGCAAGGCGCTGCCCGCCGGCGCGTGGAGCAATCCCGACGGCCGCCTGCGCATCCAGCTGCCGCACGCCGTGGCCAAGGGCGGCAAGGTCAGCGCCACCATCACCTACGGCGGCAAGCCGCACGTGGCGAAGAAGGCGCCGTGGGACGGCGGCTTCGTGTGGAGCCACACGAAGGACGGCCAGCCCTGGGTGGGCAGCGCGGTGGAAGGCGAAGGCTGCGACCTGTTCTGGCCCTGCGTCGACCAGCCCGACGGCAAGCCGGACCTGCTGGACCTCTACGTCACCGTGCCCAAGCCGCTGGTGGCGCCGGGCAACGGCGTGTTCGTGGGCGTGACCGAGCAAGGCGACACGCGCACCTACCACTGGCGCGCGAAACATCCCACCACCTACGCCGTGTCGATCAACGTGGGGCCGTACCGGGAACTCAAGGGCGAGTACCGCAGCCGCTACGGCAACACGATCCCGCTCTACTACTGGTATCTGCCCGGCGAGGAGGCGCAGGCCAGGGCGCTGTTCGCCGAGTTCCCGCGCATGCTGGATTTCTTCGAGGCGAAGATCGGCCCCTACCCCTGGGGCGACGAGAAGATGGGCGTGGTGGAAACCCCCTACGAGGGCATGGAACACCAGACCATCAACGCCTACGGCAACCACTACGCGCAGGACGGCAACGGCTTCGACTGGCTGCTGCAGCACGAGTTCTCGCACGAGTGGTTCGGCAACCAGATGACCAACGCGAACTGGGACGACATGTGGCTGCACGAGGGCTTCGCCACCCTGATGCAGCCGCTGTACGCGCGCCATCTGAACGGCGACGCGGCCTACTACGCGTGGCTCAACCGCCTGCGCATGATGATCGCGAACCGCCACCCGGTGGTGTCCGGCCAGCCGCGTACCGAGGAGGCGGTGTACGACGACAGCCGCGGCGGCCCCGGCCAGGACATCTACAACAAGGGCGCGCTGATGCTGCAGACGCTGCATCACCTGATCGGCGACCAGGCGTTCTACGACAGCATCCGCGAGCTGGTGTACGGCCGCCCCGATCCGAAGCCCGGCAACTTCGTGCCGCAATACCGCAGCACCGCCGACTACATGCGCATCGTGAACCGGGTGACCGGCAAGGATTACGACTGGTTCTTCAAGGTCTACCTGTACCAGGCCGCGCTGCCCAAACTCGACGCGCAGCGCCACGGCGACACGCTGGACCTGCGCTGGGAAGCGCCCGCCAAGCTGCCGTTCCCGATGCCGGTGGACGTGCAGGTGGACGACGCGGTGCACACCGTGCCGATGGCCGACGGCCACGGCAGCCTCGCGGTGCCGGCCGGCGCGCTGGTGACGATCGACCCGCACTCCGTGCTGCTGCGCGACGAACCGCGCATCACCGAATTCCAGCAATGGATGCAGCAGCAGCGCAGGGAGCGCAAGGCGGCGAAGCCTTAGGGATGCCGTGATTTTCGCTCGTCATCCCAGCGAAGGCTGGACAAGCGCAAAGCGCGTAGAGCGCCTGCAGGGCGGCCCCGAAGGGGCCAGCGCAGCGAGTCATCCAGTGCCTTTGTGTTCGGTGGCTTACAGGCACTGGATCCCAGCTTTCGCTGGGATGACGAGCAGACCGCTGGAATAACGGGCAAGCCGCGGGAATGACGAGCACGGGCAGCCGATCAATCAGGCCTTCGCTTGGGCGTTGTGGTCAGCCCGCGCCGGACAAGCCGCCCCTGATCCGGCGCAGCCGCTCCCGCACGGCACGCAGGCCACGCAGCAGCTTGGGCAGCAGCCAGCACAGCAGCAGCACGAACAGCGCCAGCAACACCAGCATGGCCACTGGGTGGTGCCACATCAGCCAGAGGCCGCCCATCCAGGTGAGGTCCTCGCCCGCACTGGCCGTCCAGTTGCTCACCGGTTCGGGCGAGGTGTTGATGAGCGCGCGGCCGCCGGTCTTCGCCAGGTGCGTGCCCGCGGTGAGCGCGCCGCCCAGCAGCGCTGCCGCCACCTGCGTGCCCGCGCCCGAGTCGCGGAACACGCCCCAGGCCAGCAGCATGCCCACCGGGATGCGGATGAAGGTATGCACCGCGTCCCACACGCTGTCGAAGGCGGGCACCTTGTCCGCGAGGAACTCGCCCAGCCCCAGCACGCCGGACACCACCAGCACCCAGGTATCGCCGAGCATCGCCAGGCCCGGCGGCAGGTGCACCCAGCCCAGCCGCCCGAGCAGGCCGGCGACGAACACGGTGGCGTACAGGCGGAAGCCGCTGGCCCAGGCCAGGCCTCCGGCCAGCGCTACGTTCGACAACGGATCCATGGCGATGCTCCTGCGCCGTGCACGGCGACACGCTCGCGCACCGTCGGTCCGGGGTCAAGCCCCGCGCCGTCCGCGGGATCTTGCGGCCACGCGCCGGGACATGCGGATGCGCCAACGACAAGGGGCGCCGCGGCGCCCCTTGGGTAGGTAGAACGGCGCCGGCGCGCCTCAGCGCGTGGAGGCTGGCGCGGCAGGCTTGTCGGTGCCTGCCAGCTCCTTGGCGAGATAGTTGCTGCCGGGCGGCAGGATCACGGCGCCGAGCTTGGGGTCCGCCTTCAGCATGCCCACCTCGTCGGCCACGATGTGCGCGGCCTCGCGCAGCAGCGCGTCCGGCGCCTTCTTCGCGTCCTTCTCCTGCTTGAGCTCGCTCTTCAGGCTGCGCTCGCTGGGATCGAGGCCGTCGTCCAGCGCGCTGTCCTCGTCCTTCATGTAGGCGTCGCCGCCGTCGATCGCCTTCTGGCGCGTGCGGAAGCTGGCCTGGGTTGCGTCCAGCTGCTTGCGCTCGGCCTCGCGCTTGGCGAAGTTCAGCGACACCGTGGTCTGGTCGCGCATCGTCCGGTACTGCGCCAGCTCGTCCAGCATCAGCTTCCACGCCGGCGACTTCGCCACGCGCGCGGCGTGCAGGCTCTCCAGCTGCGGCAGGTAGGCCTTCACGTCGCCTTCGGCCTGGTAGCTCGCGGGCGGGATGTGCGTCCACGGCAGGGCGTTGTCGTAGGTGGATTCGCCGAAGTCCTTGGACTCGCCGTTCCTGGGGAACAGGAAGTCCGGCGTCACGCCCTTGATCTGGGTGGAGCCGCCGTTGATGCGGAAGAATTCCTGCACGGTCATCTTCAGCTCGCCGTACTGCGGCTTGCCCTCGGCGTTCTGGCTGAAGCGGTCGAGGTCGATCAGGGTCTGCACGGTGCCCTTGCCGAAGGTGGGCGTGCCGATGATCAGGCCGCGGCCGTAGTCCTGGATCGCGGCGGAGAAGATCTCCGAGGCGGAGGCGGTGCCGCGGTTCACCAGCACCGCGAGCGGGCCGTTCCACACCGGCTCGGCGTTGTCCGCGCCCTGCACGTCGACCTGGCCGCGCGCATCGCGCACCTGCACCACCGGACCCTTGCCGGTGAACAGGCCGGTCAGCGAATCGGCCTCGGCCAGCGAGCCGCCGCCGTTGTTGCGCAGGTCCACCACCACGCCCTGCACGCCGGCCGTCTTCAGCTCGCCCAGCAGCTTGGCCACGTCGCGGGTGGCGCTGCGGTAGTTCTTGTCGCCTTCGCTGCGCGCGCCGAAGTCGGAGTAGAAGCTCGGCAGGTCGATCACGCCGATCTTGCGCACCGTGTCGCCGTCCTTGACGTCGATGATCTTCTTCTTGGCCGCGCTTTCCTCGATGTTGACCTTCTTGCGCACCAGGCTGATCAGCTCGTGCTTGCCGTCCGGACCGGCGTCGGCGGGCAGGATCTCCAGCCGCACCGTGGTGTCCTTCTTGCCGCGGATCAGGTTGACCACGTCGTCCAGGCGCCAGCCGATCACGTCGACGATGGGGCCGCTGTCGCCCTGGCTCACGCCCACGATGCGGTCGCCGGGCTTGAGCTTGCCGGACTTGTCCGCCGGGCCGCCGGGGATCAGGGTGAAGATCGTGGTGTAGTCGTCGCGCGCCTGCAGCTGCGCGCCGATGCCTTCCAGCGAGAGCTTCATCTGGATCGCGAAGTTCTCCGCCTGGCGCGGGCTGAGGTAGTCGGTATGCGGGTCGGTGGTCTCGGCATACGCGGTCATGAAGGTCTGGAACGCGTCCTCGCCGTCCAGCTGCTTCACGCGCTCGATGTAGTTCGTGTAGCGCTTGGTCAGCGTCTTGCGGATGTCGTCGTCGCTCTTGCCGGCGAGCTTGAGCCGCAGCCAGTCGTTCATCGTGCGCTTGCGCCACAGGTCGTTCAGCGCCGCGTCGTCCTTAGCCCAGGTGGCTTTCTTGCGGTCGTAGTTGTAGCTCTCGTCGCCGTCGAAGTCGAAGCCGTTCTTGAGCAGGCCGCGCGCGTAGCTCATGCGCTCGACCGCACGCTGCAGGAAGCGGTTGTAGATCGCGAACGGCGCACTGAGATCCTGGTTCCAGATCGCGTCGTCGAACTTGGTCTTGTACGGGTCGAACTGGTCGATGTCCTGCTGGGTGAAGAACACCTTGTCGCCGTCCAGCAGCTTCAGGTAGTCCTTGTAGATCTTCGCCGACATCGCATCGTCGAGCGGCTGCGCGTCGTAGTGGAAGCGGGTGAGAAAACGCGCGGAGAGCTGCGCCGCCTGCGCCTGGGTGGGCGTGGGATTGAGCGGCCAGGTGGCCGCCTTGCGGTTGCCCCCGGCGCCGAGGTCGGCGGCCGATTGCGCGTACGTGCAGGTGACAGTCAGTGCCAGCAGCAGGGCCAACGCGGGACGAAAGGTCATGGGGTTCTCAGGGAGGAGCGTGGTGAGCGGCGACGCCGGCTGCATGGGCTTGCAGGTCGGCGTGGTAGGACGAGCGCACCAGCGGTCCGGAGGCGACGTGATGGAAACCCATCGCTTCGCCTTCCAGGCGCAGGTCGTCGAATTCTTCGGGCGTCCAGTAGCGCACCACCGGGTGGTGGTGCGGCGTGGGCTGCAGGTACTGGCCGATGGTGATCATCTCGACGTCATGGGCGCGCAGGTCGCGCAAGGTCTCGATCACCTGTTCGCGGGTCTCGCCCAGGCCCAGCATGATGCCGGACTTGGTCGGCACGTCCGGATGCTGCGCCTTGAAGCGCTTGAGCAGGTCCAGCGACCACTGGTAGTCGGCGCCCGGGCGCACTTCGCGGTAGAGGTGCGGCACGGTTTCCAGGTTGTGGTTGAACACGTCCGGCGGGAAGTCGTGCAGCACTTCCAGCGCGCGCTCCATGCGGCCCTTGCCGCGGAAGTCCGGGGTGAGGATCTCGATGCGGATCGCCGGGCTGGCGTGGCGCACCGCGCGTATGCACGCGGCGAAATGCTCGGCGCCGCCGTCGCGCAGGTCGTCGCGGTCCACCGAGGTGATCACCACGTACTTCAGGCGCATGTCGCGGATGGTCTCGGCCAGGCGCGCCGGCTCCAGCGGATCGGGCGCGGCCGGGCGGCCGTGCGCCACGTCGCAGAACGAGCAGCGCCGCGTGCACACCTCGCCCAGGATCATGAAGGTGGCGGTGCCGTGGCTGAAGCACTCGTGGATGTTCGGGCAGGAGGCTTCCTCGCACACCGTCACCAGCGCGTTCTCGCGCAGGCGCGCCTTCAGCTGCTGCACGGCGTTGCCCTGCGGCAGGCGCACGCGGATCCAGCTGGGCTTGCGCAGCGTGGGCACCGCGGTGTCGAAGCCCGCGCGGTTCAGCGCGATCTTGTCGTTGCCGATCTGCTTCTCCGCCGCGGACGTGCCGGCGACGACGCTGATCGGAATGGACTTGCCGGGGGAAACGGTAGCTTCGCTCATGCAGACTTGCTCAGACCGCTACACGAGCGGGGAGTTCGGGGATGACGGGGGCGGCGGCCTCGGCACGGAAACCGAACTGGCGGGAGAATTCCTCCACCAGCACGTCCTCCACCTCGGCCAGCCGCGACGGGCCGCCCAAGTCTAGCACCTGGGTCACCGCCAAACCCTTGTAGCCGCAAGGGTTGATGCGGTGGAAGGGCTCGAGGTTCATGTTCACGTTGAAGGCCAGGCCGTGGAAGCTGCAGCCGCGGCGCACGCGCAGGCCCAGCGCGGCGACCTTGGCGTCGGCCACGTAGACGCCCGGCGCGCCTTCCCGGCGCACGGCGACGATGTTCCAGTGCGCCAGCGTATCGATGATGGCCTGCTCGATCCGGTGGACCAGCTCGCGCACGCCCAGCCCGGCGCGGCGCAGGTCGATCAGCGGGTAGCCCACGATCTGGCCGGGCCCGTGGTAGGTCACCTGGCCGCCACGGTCCACCGGGATCACCGGGATCTCGCCCGGCGCCAGCACGTGTTCCATCTTGCCGGCCTGGCCCAGGGTGAACACCGGGTCGTGCTCGAGCAGCCAGAACTCGTCCACCGTGTCGGCGGTGCGGTTGTCGGTGAACGCGCTCATCGCCTTCCACGTCGTCTCGTAGCGCTGGCGGCCGAGGCGACGGATGGCGAGGGGGCGGGGTTCGGTATTCAGGATGGGGGATTCGGGGGTCACGGTGGCCATGCAGCCTTGTGTATTTCCGGGGACGGGAGCCGCGCGATTCAAGCCTGGCACGGGGCTGCGGGCGCGGCTCTTGCGTATCCCGAATCCCTCATCCCGAGTCCCGGCCTCACAGCGTGTACCGGATATCCGGATCGGCGCGCAGCGCGGCATGCGCGCTGTCGTACTGCTCGCGGCTGTCGCAGCGGAAGCTCACGGTGACCGAGACGTAGTTGCCGCCGCCGGAGTGGCGGTGGCGCACGGTTTCGTGCAGCACGTGCAGGCCGGCCAGTTCCAGCAGCTGCGGCACGCGGGTGGGCAGGCCGGCCTCGGCCTTGCCCACCGCGGTGATCTCGAACTCGCCGGGAAACTGGAAGCCCTTGCCTTCCCGCTTCGCCTGGCTGAAGTCGATCTCGTGCATCACTTGGTGCTCGATGCGGCGGCCGGCGCGGGGGCGTCGGCCTTCTTGCTGCCGTGGAACCACAGCAGGATGGAATCCCACAGCCGCGAGAAGAAGCCGCCCTGCGGCGCCTCGTTCAGCGCGACCAGCGGCACGTTCTGGATCGGCTGGCCGTCCAGCGTGATGCGCAGCGTGCCCACCTGCTGGCCCTTCTTGAACGGGGCGATCAGGGTGGCGGGGATGTCCATGGTGGCCTTGAGCTTGTCGTACTGGCCGGTCTTCACGGTCACCAGCACGTTCTCGGCCACGCCGATCGGCAACTGGTTGGCCTCGCCCTTCCACAGCTTCGGCGTGGCCAGCGGCTTGCTGGCGTCGTACAGCTTGTGCGTCTCGTAGAAGCGGAAGCCGTAGTTGAGCAGGGCTATCGCCGCGTCGGCACGGCCCTTGTCGGTGCTGGCGCCCATCACCACCGCGATCATGCGCTCGTCGCCGTGCGCGGCCGAGGCGGCGAGGCAGAAGCCGGCGGCGGCGGTATGGCCGGTCTTGATGCCGTCCACGGCCGGGTCGCGCCACAGCAGCGCGTTGCGGTTCTGCTGCTTGATGCCGTTCCACTCGAACTCCTTGATCTTGGAGATCGCGTAGTCCGCCGGGAAGTCGTGGATCAGCGCGCGCGACAGGATCGCGATGTCGCGCGCGGTGGAGTAGTGGTCGTCCACCGGGTAGCCGGAGGCGTTGGAGTAATGCGTGTTGGTCATGCCCAGCTGCTTGGCGTAGGCATTCATCAGGTTCGCGAAGGCGTCCTCGGAGCCGGCGGTGTGCTCGGCCAGCGCGATCGCCGCGTCGTTGCCCGACTGCACGATCATGCCCTTCAGCAGGTCGTCCAGCTCCACCTGGCTGCCCAGCTTGAGGAAGCTGGTGGAGCCGTCGGTGCTGCCGCCGCCGCTGCGCCAGGCGTGTTCGCTGATGGTGACCTGGTCCTTGTCGTGGATGCGGCCGTTGGCGATCTCGGCGGAAACCACGTAGTCGGTCATCACCTTGGTCAGCGAGGCCGGCGCGCGGCGCTCGTCGGGATTCTTCGAGGCGAGGATCTGTCCGGTGGCGTAATCCATCAGCACCCAGCTCTGGCCGTCCACTTCCGGCGGCGGCGGCACCGGCATCGCGGGCACTACCGGACGCGGCACCGCGGCAGGGCGCGGCGGCACCGGCGGCGTCTGGGCAACGGCGGCGCCGGCCACCAGGGCGGCGACGGCGAGCGGGGTCAGGATACGGCGGAGAAAGCTCATCGTGGTCTGTGGTCCCAAATGGTTTGCGAGAGGGCGCCGGAAAGGCGCCGTCCGTGGATAAACACCGCTCAGTCTACCGCGACCTGCGGCCGCGGCAGCCCCATGTCTTCGATGCGGGAGGTCACCTGGTCGGCGCGGTCCACGCCGTCCAGCGGCCCCACCCGCACGCGACGTATGGTGCGGCCGTTGATCTGAACCTCCTCCACCCGAACCGGCGCGAAGTTGGCCTGGCGCAGCCGCGCGGCCACCCGCTCGGCGTTCGCCGCATCGGAAAACGCGCCCACCTGCAGGTAGATCCCCGGCGCGGCGCGGGTGCCGGTGGCGGTGCCGGCTGTGACCGTGCGCGGCGGCGCCGGTTCCCCGCCCGGCGCGGACGGATCGATGCCCTGCACCTCGACCAGGCCGGTGCCCTTGGGCCACACGCCGATGCGCACCGCGGCGGCGTAGGACAGGTCGATGATGCGGTTCTCGTGGAACGGCCCGCGGTCGTTGACGCGCACGATCACGCTCTTGCCGTTCGCGAGGTTGGTCACCCGCGCGTAGCTCGGCAGCGGCAGCACCTTGCTCGCCGCGGTGAACTTGTACATGTCGTAGTCCTCCAGGCTGGAGGTCTTGTAGCCGTGGAACTTGTTGCCGTAGAAAGATGCGATGCCGCGCTCGTCGTAGCCGCGTGCGCTGGGCAGCACGCGGTAGCTCTGCCCCAGCACCGTGTACGGCGACTTGTTGCCGTACAGCGAGCGCGGCTCCGCCTTCGGCACCGGCTCGGGCAGCGTGGCGATGAACGCCGGCGGCGCGCCGGCGGGCGAGCTGTCGTTCTGGTCGCCGTAGCGGCGGTCCTGCGGCAGGCTGGTGTCGTCGCGATGGAACCAGCCGCGGCTCGTGCCGCCGCTTCCCGCGCCCGTCGTCGCGCTTGCGCCGCCGGGGCGGGTCGCCTTCCTGCCGCCGCAGGCGGTCAGCGCCAGCGCGACCGCCAGCAGCGCCACGCCATGCCACAACCTCATTGCATGCGGTCCGCGCTGTCCGCGCCGCCCACGCCGTCCTTGATGGCCTGCGCCAGTTGGTCCACCGCCATCGCGTACATCGGGCTCCGGTTGTAGCGGGTGATCACGTAGAAGTTGTTGAAGGTGAACCAGTGCTCCGGCCCGTTCGCGCCGTCCAGCGTCAGCAGGCTGCTGGACTCGCCGGGGTCCAGCCGCTGCACCGGCGCGTAGCCCCAGGCCTCGAGCTGTTCCAGCGGCCACTGCGGCTTGGGCGTCCAGTCGCCCAGCGCCTTCGCCGCGCCGTCCGCCTGCGCGCGCGCCGCCACCGGACCGCCGGCGACCCAGCCGTGCTTCGCGAAGTAGTTCGCCACGCTGGCGAGGATGTCGGGCAGCGAGTTCGCGAGGTCGATGCGGCCGTCGCCGTCCTCGTCCACCGCGTAGTCGCGGATGCTGTCGGGCATGAACTGGCCCCAGCCCTGGGCGCCGGCGTAGGAGCCGGTGAGCGTGTCCACCGGGCCGCCCAGATGGCTGTCCGGCAGCTCCAGCAGGGTTTTCAGCTGCTGGCGGAAATAGGTCGCGCGCTTCGGGTAGTGGAAGCCCAGCGTCACCAGCGCGTCCAGCACCTTGTACTTGCCGGTGACGCGGCCGTAGAACGTCTCCACGCCGATGATCGCCACGATGTACTGCGGCGGCACGCCGTACTGCCGGCCGATGCGCTCCAGCAGCGCGCGATGCTCGCGGTAGAACGCCACGCCGTCGTCGATGCGCTTGTCGGTGAGGAAGATCGGCCGGTACGCGCTCCACGGCTTCGCCTCGGCCGGGCGGCTGATCGCGTCCAGGATGCCCTGCTGCACCTTCGCCTGGTCGAGCAGCGCATTCAGCGCCTGCGGACTCTTGCCGGTGTCGCGGGCCACTTCCTTCACCAGCGCCGCCTGGCCGGGATGGGTGGCGGCCACCACGGAAAAGCACGGCGTGCAGGCCAGGGCCAGAAACAGCGGTCGAAAACGGGAAAAGGAGAGCATGCCTTTGCTCATGAAATTCTTGTGTGGGGAAGCCTAGCATGCTTGTCCGCACGCGCCGACATCCGCGTGGGCACGCCTTCGTTCGACGATGGTGCGCGCTGCCCTAGTCGTGCCGCTTGCGATGCGCGTGGATCGACATCAGCATGCCGAAGCCGGTCAGCAGCGTCACCGCCGAGGTGCCGCCGTAGCTCACCAGCGGCATCGGCACGCCCACCACCGGCAGCATGCCGGACACCATGCCGCCGTTGACGAACACGTAGACGAACAGGCTCATGCCGATCGCGCCGGCGAGCAGGCGCGAGTAGGTGTCGCGCGCCTCCATCGCGATCCACAGGCAGCGGCCGATGATGAACGCGTACAGCGCCATCATCAGGCACACGCCGACCAGGCCGAATTCCTCGGAGTACACCGCGAAGATGAAGTCGGTGGTGTGCTCGGGCAGGAAGTCCAGCCGCGACTGCGAGCTGTGCATCCAGCCCTTGCCGAACACGCCGCCGGAGCCCACCGCGATCTGCGACTGGATGATGTGCCAGCCGTTGCCCAGCGGATCGGACTCCGGGTTGAGCAGGGTCAGCACGCGGTCGCGCTGGTACTGGTGGATGACGGGCAGGTGCCAGATCACCGGCACCATCGCGGCCGCGCTGCCCAGCAGCAGGCCGATGCGCCACCACGCCATGCCGGAGAGGAACAGCGCAAACGCGCCGGCCGCCGCCACCAGCAGCGCCGTGCCCAGGTCCGGCTGCTTGGCGATCAGCGCGGCGGGAATCGCGATCAGGATGCCGACCATCGCGATGTCCTTCCAGCCCGGCGGCAGCTGGCGCGGGTGCAGGTACCAGGCCACCATCATCGGCATGGTGAGCTTGACCAGCTCGGACGGCTGGAAGCGCATCACGCCCAGGTTGAGCCAGCGGTCGGCGCCGCGGCCCTCGCCCAGCACCGCCACCACGATCAGCAGGAAGGTGCTGCCGGCATACAGCCATGGCGTCCAGTTGCGCAGCACCGAGGGCGGAATGCGCGAGACCAGCAGCAGCAGCGCGAAGCCCAGCCCGAAGCGCATGGCCTGGCCGCCGACCAGCGGGAAGCTGCCGTCGGCGGCGCTGTACAGCGTGGTCAGCCCGGTGCCGGCCAGCAGCAGCAGGCCGAGCGCCAGCGGCAGGTCGACCCGCGGCCGGGTCAGCACGCGGTGCAGCAGGCGTCGCGTCCGTACGTGCAGCGCCTCGATCATGGCGGCGTCTCCTGCGTGGTGGCCTCGGCCGGCTCGTCCTCCGGCGCGTCGGGCAGCGACGCGGCCGGCGCGGGCGCCGGCGCGCTGCGGCTGCCTTCCGGCGGCAGCGGCGTGTCCGGCGGCGCGTCCGGCTGGGTGGCCAGCCAGGCGTCCAGGATCTTGCGCGCGATCGGGCCGGCCGAGGAAGCGCCCCAGGCGCCCTGTTCCAGCACGACCACCACCGCGATGCGCGGGTTCTCGGCCGGCGCGAACATCTCGAACCAGGCGCGGTGGCGGCTGGCCAGGTAGGCGAGGTTCTTGTTCTCGTTGTAGGCGTCGGTGCGGCGCGAGTAGCGTTCGGCGGTGCCGCTCTTGCCGGCGATGGTGTACGGGAAGCCCCTGCCCAGCCCGTAACCGGTGCCGCGCGGGTCGTTCACCACCAGCTGCATGCCCTGCTCCACCGCCTGCCAGCTGGCCTGGTTGGTGACCAGCGACGGTCCGCTGGGCGGATTGGGCAGCGGCAGCCTGGGCGCATCCACGCCGGTCTGGGTGGCCATCACCAGCCGCGGCGCGTACGGCACGCCGCGCCCGGCCAGCGTGGCCAGCGCATGCGCCAGCTGCAGCGGCGTCACCGCCCAGTAGCCCTGGCCGATGCCGGCGATCACCGTCTCGCCGGGGTACCAGCCCTGCTTGAAGCGCTTGGCCTTCCATTCGCGCGACGGCAGGATGCCGCTGGCCTCGCCCTCGAGGTCGATGCCGGTGGGCTTGCCGAAGCCGAACCTGCCCATCCACGCGCTGAAGCGGTCGATGCCCATGTCGAGCGCGAGCTTGTAGAAGTAGGTGTTCACCGACCACATGATGGCCTTGCGCAGGTCCACCGTGCCGAAGCCGCCGCGGCGGTCGTCGCGGTAGCCGCGCGACTGGCCGGGGATGTAGAACGTGCCGGTGGAGAGCACCGTGTCCTGCGGCGTGCGCAGGCCCAGCTCCAGGCCGCCGAGCGCCACGTAGGGCTTCACCGTGGAACCGGGCGGATACACGCCGCGCAGCGCGCGGTTCAGCAGCGGCTTGTCGGGCGAGCCGGTCAGGGCGCCGTAGTCGGCGTGGCTGATGCCGTCCACGAACAGGTTGGGGTCGTAGGTGGGCACGCTGACCATCGCCAGCACCTGGCCGTTGCGCGGGTCGATCGCCACCGCCGCGCCGGGGCGGCCGTCGAAGGCCTGCTCGGCGGCCTTCTGGATGCGCGCGTCGATGCTGAGGTAGATGTTCTGGCCAGGCGTGGCGACGTGCGTCTGCAGCACCCGCTGGGTGCGACCGTCCGCGTTCACCTCGACCAGCTGGTAACCCGGCGTGCCGTGCAGGATGTCCTCGTAGGAGCGCTCGAGGCCGATGCGGCCCACGTGGGTGGTGCCCTTGTAGCGCGCCGGGTCGAGCCGCGCGAGGTCGTCCGCGTCGATGCGCGAGACGTAGCCGATCACGTGCGCGAACAGCTCGCCCAGCGGATAGCGCCGGTTGAGGTAGGGCACCACGTCCACGCCGGGGAAGCGCCAGCGGTTCACCGCGAAGCGGTCGATCTCGTCCTCGGTGAGGCGCATCTTCAGCGGCACGCTCTCGAAGCGGCGGCTCTGCTTCAGCTGCTTGCGGAACGCGTCGAGGTCGTCCTGGCCCAGCGGAATGACCTGGCCCAGCCGGGCCAGCATCGCCTGCATGTCCTTGACCTGCTCGGGCACCACCTCGAGCCGGAACGCCGGCACGTTGTTCGCCAGCAGCACGCCGTTGCGGTCGTAGATCAGGCCGCGCGCCGGCGGGATCGGGATGGGCTTGACCTGGTTGTTCTGCGAGCGCGTGGCGAATTCGTCGTAGCGCTGCACCTGCAGGATCACGTAGTGGCCGATCAGCCCGATCAGGCCCAGCAGGATCAGCGCGAAGCCGGCCAGCGCGCGCCGCCGGAACAGCTCGCTCTCGCTCCGTGCGTCCTTGATCGAGCGCTGCAGCTTCATGTCAGCGGCGCCCGCTCATTGGATACGCAGACGCGCGCGCAGGTCGTCCAGCAGCAGGAACAGGAACGGCCACAGCGCCGCGCCCACGAACGGCGAGATCCACCAGCTCGCCGGCGGCACCGGGGAGCCGGACAGCACCCGCACCACCAGCAGCAGGATGCGGTCGTTCAGCAGCAGCGCCAGCACCGCCAGGGTCTGCTGCCACATCGGGAAGAAGCGCAGCCGCGAACGGAAGCGCAGCGCGATGAACACCAGCGCGGTGAGGCGCAGCGCCTGCTCGCCCAGCAGCACGCCGTCGAACAGGTCCGCGCCCAGCCCCAGCAGGAACGCCAGGCCCAGGCTGACGCGGTCCTCCGACTCCAGCGCCCAGTACAGCAGCACCAGCGCGAGCCAGTACGGCTTGAACGGCTCCAGCGGCGCCGGCAGCGGCACCAGCATGGAAAGCAGTGCGAACAGCAGCGTGCCGATGAACCACCACAGGGACAGGCGCTGGCGGTTCATCGCGCACCTCCGGCCGAGGCCGGCGCGGTCCCGGCGGTACGCGCCGGCGCCGGCGCGGATGGCGGATTGCCGGCCGAGGCGGCTGCGGCCGGCATGCTGCCGGCGGCCGCGCCCGGTGCGGGCGCCAGGCCCGTCGGCGGTCCGGACGGCGCCGCCGGCGTCGGCGGTCCGGCGGGTTCGGCCTGGTCGTGCAGCAGCAGCACGTCCTCGCTGCGGTCGATGTCGGCCGCGGGCTGCACCTGCGCCGCGCGGAACATGCCGGAGGCGCCCAGCCCCACCGACTCCACCTTGCCCACCGGAAAGCCCGGCGGGAAGCGCCCGCCCAGGCCGGAGGTGAGCAGCTTGTCGCCCGGCCGCACGTCGGCGGCCAGCGGGATGTTGGGCAGCACCATGCCGCTGCCGTCGCGCGCGCCGTAGGCCACGGTGCGCAGGCCGGAACGCTCCACCACCACCGGGATCGCGTGCGCGGGATCGGTCACCAGCATCACCACGGCGGTGGTGGGCAGCACTTCGACCACCTGGCCGATCACGCCGTGCGCGTCGATCACCGGCTGCCCCGGCTTCACGCCGTCGCGGGCGCCGAGGTTGATCACCAGCCGCTGCTGCCAGGCGCCCAGGTCCACGCCGACCACGCGGGCCAGCTGCACGTTGAGCTCCAGGCTGTGCTGGGTGTCCAGCAGCTCCTTCAGGCGCTGGTTCTGCTCGGCCACCGCGGCCATGCGGTTGAGCCGCGCGTTCGCCAGCAGCAGGTCCTCGCGCAGGCGCTGGTTCTGCTCGGTGAGCAGCTTGCGGTCGGCGAACGCCACCGTGAGCGTGCGCATGCCGGCGCCCGGCAGGTTGGCCAGCCGGTACACCGGCTCGACCACCGCCGACGCCGCGTAGCGCACGCGCCACAGCCAGCCGTTGCGATGGTCGAGCACCATCAGCACCATGGCCAGCGCGAGGTAGGAGATAAGCCGCAGCGTGCCCGCGGCGTTGCCGGCAAACAGGGGCGAGGACTCATCGCGCGAACGCGCCACGATGAGTCGGCCTTACTCGGGTGCGAAGAAGTCGCTGCCGTGCTGGTCGATCAGCTCCAGCGCCTTGCCGCCGCCACGCGCCACGCAGGTCAGCGGGTCGTCCGCCACCTGCACGTGCAGGCCGGTTTCCTCGGAGATCAGCCGGTCCAGGTCGCGCAGCAGCGCGCCGCCGCCGGTGAGCACGATGCCGCGCTCGGCCACGTCGGAGCACAGCTCCGGCGGGGTCTGCTCCAGCGCCGACTTCACCGCGGCCACGATGCCGGCCAGCGGCTCGTGCAGCGCTTCCAGGATCTCGTTGGAGTTGATCGTGAACATGCGCGGCACGCCCTCGGCGAGGTTGCGGCCGGAGATCTCGATCTCCATGACCTCGCTCTGCGGGAACGCGCAGCCGATCTCCAGCTTGATGCGCTCGGCGGTGGATTCGCCGATCAGGGTGCCGTGGTTGCGGCGCACATAGTTGATGATCGCCTCGTCGAAGCGGTCGCCGCCCACGCGCACGGACTGCGAGTAGACGATGCCGTTCAGCGAGATCACCGCCACTTCCGAAGTGCCGCCGCCGATGTCCAGCACCATCGCGCCGCGCGCTTCGTGCACCGGGATGCCGGCGCCGATCGCGGCGGCCATCGGCTCCTCGATCAGGAACACGTCGCGGGCGCCGGCGCCCTCGGCCGACTCCTTGATCGCGCGACGCTCGACCTGGGTCGAGCCGCAGGGCACGCAGACCAGCACGCGCGGGCTGGGGCGCAGCAGGCGCGCCTTGTGCACCTGCTTGATGAAGTGCTGCAGCATCGCCTCGGTCATGGTGAAGTCGGCGATCACGCCGTCCTTCATCGGGCGCACCGTGGCGATGTTGCCGGGCGTGCGGCCCAGCATGCGCTTGGCGTCGCTGCCCACCGCCGCGATCGCGCGCGGGCCGCCCGGGCCGCGATCCTGGCGCACCGCCACCACCGAAGGCTCGTTCAGCACGATGCCCTGGCCACGCACGTAGATCAGCGTGTTGGCCGTGCCGAGGTCGATCGAGACGTCGTTGGAAAAGATCCCGCGAAACTTCTTGAACATGAGGTCCGCCGTATGCCGGCCAGAATAAAAATAAGCTCGCCAGTCTAGTCAGCGCGACCCGCATGCGCAACCGGAAAGACGTTAAAAAAGCCTTTCCATGACGCCACTTGCCGCACATTCCTGTGTGCCGGGCCAGGCCATCGCGCTGCCCGCGGGATTCGCCACGGACGCCGGTTCACGATACGATGCGAGACTTTGGCCGGGTCCGCGGATCCGGGTTTGTCGGCCGCGCCGCGCGCGCCATCCTTCATCCATCGGGACAACCTCGCAACCATGTCTGCCGTCATCTGCGGATCGCTGGCCTACGACACCATCATGGTGTTCCAGGACCAGTTCAAGAACCACATCCTGCCCGACCAGATGCACATCCTGAACGTGTCCTTCCTGGTCCCGCGGATGCGCCGCGAGTTCGGCGGCTGTGCCGGCAACATCGCCTACAACCTCAAGCTGCTGGGCGGCGATCCGCTGCCGGTGGCCGCGGTCGGCCAGGATTTCGCGCCCTACCGCACCCACCTGGAAAAGTGCGGCATCCGGCTCGACTGCGTGCGCGTGTTCGAGGACCAGTTCACCCCGCAGTGCTTCATCACCACGGACCTGGACAACAACCAGATCACCGCCTTCCACCCCGGCGCGATGTCCAGCGCGCACGACAACCACGTGCGCGACATCCCCGACATCGACTTCGCGATCGTGGCGCCCGACGGCCGCGAGGCGATGCTGCAGCACGTGGACGAATTCGCCGCGCGCGGCGTGCCCTTCATCTTCGATCCCGGCCAGGCGATGCCGCTGTTCAACGGCGACGAATTCCGCACGATGATCGAGAAGGCCACCTACGTCATCGTAAACGACTACGAGTCGCAGCTGCTGCAGACGCGCACCGGCTGGAGCGCCGAGGACATCGCCGCCCACGTGAAGGCCTACGTCGTCACGCTGGGGCCGCGCGGTTCGCTGATCCATGCCGGCGGCACCACGCACGAGATCCCTCCGGCGCGCGAAAGCCGCATCGTCGATCCCACCGGTTGCGGCGACGCTTACCGCGCCGGCCTGATCTTCGGCATCACGCGCGGCAAGGACTGGCCCACGGTCGGCCGCATGGCGTCGCTGATGGGCGCGCTCAAGGTCGAGCATCCCGGCACGCAGAACCAGCATTTCAGCTATACCGAATTCGCCGCCGCCTTCCAGGAACAGTTCGGCTACGCGCTGGATTGAGGGGACGCGGGGTAGCGCTTCCTGCGCCTCCTCCATTCGCCCGTTCGACAATGCCAGGCGCGGGTACACGCGGCGCGTTGCCGGTTTCAGGCTTCGGGATGGAACGCGCAGGCAGCCTGCACCGCCGCCTGCCAACCGCGGTAACGGCGTTCGCGTTCCGGCACGGGCATGCGCGGCTCGAAGCGCCGCTCCATCTGCCACAGCTGCGCGAGCTGTTCGCGGCTTTCCCAGAAACCCAGCGACAGTCCGGCCAGATAGGCCGCACCCAGCGCCGTGGTTTCCTGCACCCGCGGACGCAGCAGCGGCACGCCCAGCATGTCGCTCTGGAACTGCGCGACGAAATCGTTGGCGATCGCGCCGCCGTCGCAACGCAACTCCTTCAGCGGGATGCCCGCATCCGCCTCCATCGCCGCCAGCACGTCGCGCGACTGGTAGGCCATCGCCTCCAGCGCCGCGCGCACCACGTGCTCGCGGCGCGTGCCGCGGGTGAGGCCGAACATCGCGCCGCGCACCTCGCTGCGCCAGTACGGCGCACCCAGGCCCACGAAGGCCGGCACCAGGTAGACGCCGTCGCTGGAGGGCACGCTTTCGGCCAGCGCCTGCGAGTCGGCGGCGTGGTCCAGCACGCGCAGGCCGTCGCGCAGCCACTGCACCACCGCGCCGGCCACGAAGATGCTGCCTTCCAGCGCGTACTCGACCCGGCCGCCGATGTCCCAGGCGATCGTGGTCAGCAGGCCGCTCCGTGACGGCACGGCCTGTCCGCCGGTGTGCATCAACATGAAACAGCCGGTGCCGTAGGTGTTCTTCGCCATGCCCGGTTCGAAACAGGCCTGGCCGAACAGGGCCGCCTGCTGGTCGCCGGCAAGACCGCCGACCGGCAACGCGGCCCCGAAGAAGCGCGCCGGGTCGGTGTCGCCGTAATGCTCGCTGCAGGAGCGCACCTGCGGCAGCAGGCTGCGCGGCACGCCGAACATGCGCAGCAGCTCGTCGTCCCAGTCGCAGGCATGGATGTCGTACAGCAGGGTGCGCGCGGCGTTGCTGGCGTCGGTGACGTGCAGGCGCCGACCGGTGAGGTTCCACACCAGCCAGCTCTCGATCGTGCCGAACAGCAGATCGCCGCGTTCCGCCCGCGCCTGCGCGCCCTCGACATGGTCGAGGATCCAGCGGATCTTGCTGGCCGAGAAATAGGCGTCGATCAGCAGGCCGGTCTTCGCGCGCACGGTCGGCTCGCAACCTTCCGCTTTCAGCCGCTCGCAGATCGCCATGCTCTGCCGCGACTGCCACACGACCGCGTTGTGCACCGGCTGGCCGCTGTGGCGATCCCACACCACCGCGGTCTCGCGCTGGTTGGTGATGCCGATGCCGGCCACCTCGCGCAACTCGACCTGGCAACGCGTCAACACCTCGGTCACCGTCACCAGCACGCTGGCGAGGATCTCGCGCGGGTCGTGCTCGACCCAGCCGGGCTGCGGATAGAGCTGCGCGAACTCGCGCTGCGCCATGCCCGCCACGCAGCCGGCCGCGTCCACCAGCATCGCCCGCGTGCTGGTGGTGCCCTGATCCAGCACCAGGATGTATCGCTTCGTCACGGGCGCCTCCGCGCAGGCCTTATTCCAAGCTTATCAAGCGCGCACAAGCAAACGCCCTCACCGGGATCGGTGAGGGCGTTTGAGGGATAAAGCCCCTGGCGGTGACCTACTCTTGCATGCGAGGTGCACACTACCATCGGCGCGGCTGCGTTTCACTTCCGAGTTCGGGATGGGATCGGGTGGGACCACAGCGCTATGGCCGCCAGGGAAGGGGTGGGATCAGCGCAATTGCGCCGGATCCGCAACTTTGAAGAGTCCGGCCATGGATGGCCGGTTTTTGACTCTTCCGTGAGATGGATCTCACGTTGGATACAGTTGGCAAACGAGTGACAAGCGTCCGGGAACGATCGACCGGCACGTGGGTGTGAGGCCACTTGGGGTTATATGGTCAAGCCTCACGGCTCATTAGTACGCGTAAGCTCAATGCATTGCTGCACTTCCACATCGCGCCTATCAACCACCTGGTCTAGATGGTGCCTTAAGGAGAGTCGAGCTCTCGGGAGATCTCATCTTGGGGCGCGCTTCCCGCTTAGATGCTTTCAGCGGTTATCGCTTCCGTTCATAGCTACCGGGCAATGCCATGGGCATGACAACCCGAACACCAGCGGAACGTCCACTCCGGTCCTCTCGTACTAGGAGCAGCCCCCCTCAAATCTCCAACGCCCACGACAGATAGGGACCGAACTGTCTCACGACGTTCTGAACCCAGCTCGCGTACCACTTTAAATGGCGAACAGCCATACCCTTGGGACCGGCTACAGCCCCAGGATGTGATGAGCCGACATCGAGGTGCCAAACACCGCCGTCGATATGAACTCTTGGGCGGTATCAGCCTGTTATCCCCGGAGTACCTTTTATCCGTTGAGCGATGGCCCTTCCATACAGAACCACCGGATCACTAAGACCTACTTTCGTACCTGCTTGATCCGTCGATCTTGCAGTCAAGCACGCTTATGCCTTTGCACACAGTGCGCGATGTCCGACCGCGCTGAGCGTACCTTCGTGCTCCTCCGTTACGCTTTGGGAGGAGACCGCCCCAGTCAAACTACCCACCATACACGGTCCCTGACCCGGATTACGGGCCGAGGTTAGAACGTCAAGCACTTCAGGGTGGTATTTCAAGGATGGCTCCACCGAAACTGGCGTCTCGGTTTCGTAGCCTCCCACCTATCCTACACAGAAGAACTCAACGTTCAGTGTAAAGCTATAGTAAAGGTTCACGGGGTCTTTCCGTCTTGCCGCGGGAACGCTGCATCTTCACAGCGATTTCAATTTCACTGAGTCTCGGGTGGAGACAGCGCCGCTGTCGTTACGCCATTCGTGCAGGTCGGAACTTACCCGACAAGGAATTTCGCTACCTTAGGACCGTTATAGTTACGGCCGCCGTTTACCGGGGCTTCGATCAAGAGCTTCGCCTTGCGGCTGACCCCATCAATTAACCTTCCAGCACCGGGCAGGCGTCACACCCTATACGTCCACTTTCGTGTTTGCAGAGTGCTGTGTTTTTGATAAACAGTCGCAGCGGCCAGGTTACTGCGACCTGCCAATGCTCAGTCACGCATGTGACCACATCGGCAGGCGCACCTTCTCCCGAAGTTACGGTGCCATTTTGCCTAGTTCCTTCACCCGAGTTCTCTCAAGCGCCTTGGGATTCTCACCCTGCCTACCAGTGTCGGTTTACGGTACGGTTTGCTGTAGCTGAAGCTTAGTGGCTTTTCCTGGAAGCGTGGTATCAGTCACTACGCCCAAAAGGGCTCGTCTCGGTGCTCGGTGTATGTGATCCCGGATTTGCCTAAGATCACCACCTACTGCCTTTCCCCGGGACAACCAACGCCCGGTAGACCTAACCTTCTCCGTCCCCACATCGCACTACAGTCAAGTGCTGGAATATTAACCAGCTTCCCATCGACTACGCATTTCTGCCTCGCCTTAGGGGCCGACTCACCCTGCGCCGATGAACGTTGCGCGAGGAAACCTTGGGCTTTCGGCGTGCGGGCTTTTCACCCGCATTATCGTTACTCATGTCAGCATTCGCACTTCCGATACCTCCAGCAGACTTTACAATCCACCTTCACAGGCTTACGGAACGCTCCTCTACCGCGCACATTGCTGTGCACCCCGAGCTTCGGTGTCTAGCTTAGCCCCGTTAAATCTTCCGCGCAGACCGACTCGACCAGTGAGCTATTACGCTTTCTTTAAAGGATGGCTGCTTCTAAGCCAACCTCCTGGCTGTCTATGCCTTTCCACATCGTTTTCCACTTAGCTAGAACTTGGGGACCTTAGCTGCGGGTCTGGGTTGTTTCCCTTTTCACGACGGACGTTAGCACCCGCCGTGTGTCTCCCGGATAGTCTGTCCTGGTATTCGGAGTTTGCCATGGTTTGCTAAGTCGCGATGACCCGCTAGCCATAACAGTGCTCTACCCCCAGGAAGATTCGTCCGAGGCGCTACCTAAATAGCTTTCGAGGAGAACCAGCTATCTCCGAGTTTGTTTAGCCTTTCACTCCTATCCTCAGCTCATCCCCATCTATTGCAACAGATGTGGGTTCGGTCCTCCAGTGCGTGTTACCGCACCTTCAACCTGGCCAAGGATAGATCACTCGGTTTCGGGTCTACTGCCAGAGACTATGCGCCCTATTCAGACTCGGTTTCCCTTCGCCTCCCCTAGACGGTTAAGCTTGCCACTGACAGTAAGTCGCTGACCCATTATACAAAAGGTACGCAGTCACCCTTGCGGGCTTCCACTGCTTGTACGTATACGGTTTCAGGGTCTATTTCACTCCCCTCTCCGGGGTTCTTTTCGCCTTTCCCTCACGGTACTTGTTCGCTATCGGTCAGTCAGGAGTATTTAGCCTTGGAGGATGGTCCCCCCATGTTCAGACAGGGTTTCTCGTGCCCCGCCCTACTCAATTTCATGCACGGTGCCCTTTCGCCTACCGGGCTATCACCGTCTGCGGCAGACCTTTCCAGGTCCTTCGACTAAAACACTGTGCACTTTTGGGCTAGTCCGCGTTCGCTCGTCGCTACTGACGGAATCTCGGTTGATTTCTTTTCCTCCGGGTACTTAGATATTTCAGTTCCCCGGGTTCGCCTCCGCAACCTATGAATTCAGTTACGGATACCGCTTGCGCGGTGGGTTTCCCCATTCGGACATTGCCGGATCAAAGCTTGTTGCCAGCTCCCCGACACTTTTCGCAGGCTGCCACGTCCTTCATCGCCTCTGACTGCCAAGGCATCCACCGTATACGCTTGGTCGCTTGACCATATAACCCCAAGTCGCCTCGGGATCACACGTTTCAAACCACCTGTTCGTGCCTCGACACGTGTCTCGGTTCGGTTCGAACCAAGACGCTTGTCACTCGTTTGCCAGTTTTCAAAGAACACGGATACGGCCTCAACGCCGCTCCGCTTCAAAATCTTTTCGTGTGCGTGTCTTCACGTGCATCGTGGTGGAGCCAGTCGGGATCGAACCGACGACCCCCTGCTTGCAAAGCAGGTGCTCTCCCAGCTGAGCTATGGCCCCGGGGTTGGTGGGTCTGGGAGGACTCGAACCACCGGCCTCACCCTTATCAGGGGTGCGCTCTAACCACCTGAGCTACAGACCCGCAAAGCTCTCTTGCAGGGACGCTACGTGAATACAGGTGTCTTGTGTGGACGTCTTGCGCGACGGATCGCGCTGTCGTTCTCGAAAGGAGGTGATCCAGCCGCACCTTCCGATACGGCTACCTTGTTACGACTTCACCCCAGTCATGAACCACTCCGTGGTCGTCGTCCCCCTTGCGGTTAGACTAACGGCTTCTGGAGCAACTCACTCCCATGGTGTGACGGGCGGTGTGTACAAGGCCCGGGAACGTATTCACCGCAGCATAGCTGATCTGCGATTACTAGCGATTCCGACTTCATGGAGTCGAGTTGCAGACTCCAATCCGGACTGGGATCGGCTTTCTGGGATTGGCTCCACCTCGCGGTATTGCAACCCTCTGTACCGACCATTGTAGTACGTGTGTAGCCCTGGCCGTAAGGGCCATGAGGACTTGACGTCATCCCCACCTTCCTCCGGTTTGTCACCGGCAGTCTCCTTAGAGTTCCCACCTTTACGTGCTGGCAACTAAGGACAAGGGTTGCGCTCGTTGCGGGACTTAACCCAACATCTCACGACACGAGCTGACGACAGCCATGCAGCACCTGTCTTCTCGTTCCTTGCGGCACTCCCGCATCTCTGCAGGATTCGACAGATGTCAAGGCCAGGTAAGGTTCTTCGCGTTGCATCGAATTAAACCACATACTCCACCGCTTGTGCGGGCCCCCGTCAATTCCTTTGAGTTTCAGTCTTGCGACCGTACTCCCCAGGCGGCGAACTTAACGCGTTTGCTTCGACACTGATCTCCGAGTTGAGACCAACATCCAGTTCGCATCGTTTAGGGCGTGGACTACCAGGGTATCTAATCCTGTTTGCTCCCCACGCTTTCGTGCTTCAGCGTCAGTGTTGTCCCAGATGGCCGCCTTCGCCACTGATGTTCCTCCCGATCTCTACGCATTTCACCGCTACACCGGGAATTCCACCATCCTCTGACACACTCTAGCCCGCCAGTATCCATTGCCATTCCCAGGTTGAGCCCGGGGATTTCACAACAGACTTAACGAACCGCCTACGCACCCTTTACGCCCAGTAATTCCGATTAACGCTTGCACCCTTCGTATTACCGCGGCTGCTGGCACGAAGTTAGCCGGTGCTTATTCCTCAGGTACCGTCAGCTCCACGGGGTATTGGCCCATGGCATTTCGCTCCTGATAAAAGTGCTTTACAACCCGAAGGCCTTCTTCACACACGCGGCATTGCTGGATCAGGCTTGCGCCCATTGTCCAATATTCCCCACTGCTGCCTCCCGTAGGAGTCTGGGCCGTGTCTCAGTCCCAGTGTGGCTGATCATCCTCTCAGACCAGCTAGCGATCGTCGCCTTGGTGGGCCATTACCCCTCCAACTAGCTAATCGCACATCGGTTCGTCCAGCCGCGCGAGGTCCGAAGAGCCCCCGCTTTCTCCCGTAGGACGTATGCGGTATTAGTCCCGGTTTCCCGAGGTTATCCCCCACGTCTGGGTAGATCCCGATGCATTACTCACCCGTCCGCCACTCGCCACCCGGTATTGCTACCTGTGCTGCCGTTCGACTTGCATGTGTTAGGCATGCCGCCAGCGTTCAATCTGAGCCAGGATCAAACTCTTCACTTAAGTTTTCGACAACCCGAAGGCCGTCTATCTTTCCGAAGCGTCGAACCCCAACCATTGAAACTCATTACTGACTTTCTTTGGGTGGGACGCTTGCATTGCTTGGACAGGTCATCGACCCGCCAGCGCAAGGCGTCCACACAATTCACCTGTGCACACTGTCAAAGATCTCGTCACCGCGGAGCTTTTCCGCTGTGGGACATTTCGTCCCGGTGAGCCGCCCATTCTACATCGTTTTCTCGGTCCGTCAACAGCCGCAGGAGAAACTTTTTTGCGGGAGAGGAAGACGTCGACCCTTCGATGCAGGGTGGTTCGTCGAAGGGGCGTGAATCATAGCGCCACGCCCGCTGGCTGTGAAGAGGTGACGGCAATATTTCCGTCCAGGACGGCGCAGGCGCCGGCACTACACTGGCCCGACCGCTCGCCGCAGGAGAGACCACGCGATGCCGAAATTCCTGATTGCCGCGCTGTTGTTGTTGCCGTGCGGCCACGCCTGCGCGGCGCCAGCGCAGGCCGCGCCGCTGGCCGTGACCCTGCACGGCCAGCGCTTTGCGGTGGAACTGGCCACGAACGAGGCCGCGCGCGAGCGCGGCCTGATGATGCGCACGTCGCTGGCGCCGGGCCGCGGCATGCTGTTCGTGTTTCCCGACACGGCGCCGCGCGGGTTCTGGATGAAGAACACCCTGATCCCGCTCGACATCCTGTATTTCGATGCGCAGCGCAGGCTGGTGTCGGCGCAACTGGAGGTGCCGCCGTGCAAGGCGGATCCCTGCGCCATCTATCCCAGCGCGGGACCAGCCCGTTACGTGCTGGAGCTGTCTGCGGGCACCGCGAAACGGATCGGCGTGCGCGACGGCGACGTGCTGGCGATCGAGGGCAGCGTGGGCGCGGTCGACTGAGCGGCGCCACCGGCGACGGAGGGGGCGAGCACCAGGCCCACGCGGTAGGGGATCAAGGCTTCCGGACGGATCGCGTCCAGCATGTCCCACTCGTCTTCGAAAGGAATGAACTGCTGCATGGCGATGCTTCCGGCTGGGGCGCGTGGCTTGCGCACGGAAGCATCAAAGCGGATCGACGGGCCCGTTCGCAGGCAGCGGGATGACGAAAACGGGCCCGGCGCGGGCGGAAGCCGGCGATCAGTCGACCTCGATCATCTCGAAGTCGCTCTTGGTGGCGCCGCAGTCCGGACAGGTCCAGGTCTCCGGCACGTCGTCCCAGCGGGTGCCGGGCTCGATGCCCTCCTCGGGCACGCCCAGTGCTTCGTCGTAGATATAGCCGCACACCACGCACATCCATTTGCGCAGCATCGTGGTTCCGGTGGAGCTCTGGGTCATCGTCGGGCTTCTTTGTGCGAGAGTGAATAGTGCATTCTCGCAACTCGCCTGCCGTTGCGGAAGCACGGCATCCGCCGCCGTCCACGGGGCGCCCATCGAAATCCATGCCATGACCCCTGTCCGATTCCCGCAGCGCGGCCTGTACGCGATCACCGACGGCCCGCGCCCCGACCTGATGGCCGTGGTGGCGCAGGCCCTGGCCGGCGGCGCCCGGGTGGTGCAGTACCGCGACAAGACCGACGATTCCACGCGGCGCCACGCCGAAGCCGCCGCGCTCAAGCAGCTTTGCGATGCCCACGCCGTGCCGCTGATCGTCAACGACGACGTGGCCCTCGCGCTCGCGGTCGGCGCCGCCGGCGTGCACCTGGGCCGCGACGACGACGCCGTGGCCGCCGCCCGCGCCGTGCTGGGCGCCGGCGCGATCGTGGGCGTCTCCTGCTACGGCTCGCTGGAGCGCGCCCGCGCCGCCGCCGCGGACGGCGCGGACTATGTGGCGTTCGGTGCGTTCCATGCCTCGCCCACCAAGCCGCACGCCGTTCGCGCCTCGATCGACGTGCTGCGACACAGCGCCACCCTGGGCGTGCCGCGAGTGGCGATCGGCGGCATCACGGCCGACAATGCGCCCGGCCTGGTCGAAGCCGGCGCCGACGTCCTCGCCGTGATCTCTGCAGTGTTCGGCGCCGCCGACGTGCGCGCGGCCGCGCAGCGCTTCGCCCGCCTCTATTCCCCCGATTGACCGAGACCCGCCCCATGAGCACAAACCACGAACTGTTCCAGCGCGCCCTCCAGCTGATGCCCGGCGGCGTCAATTCGCCGGTGCGCGCCTTCAAGTCGGTGGGCGGCGAGCCGTTCTTCACCGCCCGCGCCGATGGCGCGTACCTCTGGGACGTGGAAGGCAGGCGCTACATCGACTACGTGGGCTCGTGGGGGCCGATGATCGTGGGCCACAACCATCCCGCCGTGCGCGAGGCGGTGGAGCGCGCGGTGAAGGACGGCCTCTCCTTCGGCACGCCCTGCCCCGCCGAGGTGACGATGGCCGAGGCCATCGCGAAGCTGGTGCCGTCGATGGAGATGGTGCGCATGGTGAACTCCGGCACCGAGGCCACCATGTCGGCGATCCGCCTCGCCCGCGGCGCCACCGGGCGCGCGAAGATCGTGAAGTTCGAAGGCTGCTACCACGGCCACGGCGACAGCTTCCTGGTGAAGGCCGGCTCGGGCGCGCTCACGTTCGGCGTACCCACCTCGCCCGGCGTGCCCAAGGCGAACGCCGACCTCACGCTCACCCTGCCCTACAACGACCTGGATGCCGCGAAGGCCCTGTTCGCCGAACAGGGCGGGGAGATCGCCGGCCTGATCATCGAGCCGGTCGCCGGCAACATGAACTGCATCCCGCCGGTGGACGGCTATCTGCAGGGCCTGCGCGAGCTGTGCACGCGGCACGGCGCGCTGCTGATCTTCGACGAAGTGATGACCGGCTTCCGCGTGGCGCTGGGCGGCGCGCAGGCGTTGTACGGGGTGACGCCGGATCTCAGCACCTTCGGCAAGATCATCGGCGGCGGCATGCCGGTGGGCGCCTACGGCGGCCGCCGCGAATTGATGGAACAGGTCGCGCCGGCCGGCCCGATCTACCAGGCCGGCACGCTCAGCGGCAATCCGGTCGCGATGGCCGCGGGCCTGGCGATGCTGGAGCTGATCCAGGCGCCGGGCTTCCACGACACGCTGGCCGCGCGCACGCGCCTGCTCTGCGACGGCTTCCAGTCGGTGGCCGATGGCGCGGGCGTGCCGTTCAGCACCAATCGCGTGGGCGGCATGTTCGGCCTGTTCTTCAGCGCGCAGAAGGTGAGCAGCTACGCCCAGGCCACCGCCGCCGACACCGCGCTGTTCAACCGCTTCTTCCACGGCATGCTGAAGCGCGGCGTGTACCTCGCGCCCAGCGCGTTCGAGGCGGGCTTCCTGTCCAGCGCGCACAGCGACCAGGATATCGCCGACACCTTGCAGGCCGCGCGCGAAGCGCTGGCCGAAGCCGGCGCACGCTGACCCGATGGCCTCGGTGCTGATCACGCAGCGGCGCGAACGCGACAGCCACCTGGCGCCGGTCGCGCGCGAAGGCTGGCGGCGCCGCGGTTTCGGCATCGTGTTCGGCACGGACACCCGCGCCGGGCGCGTGTTCGACATCGTGCTGATGGTCGCGATCGTGGCCAGCGTGCTGGTGACCATGCTGGACAGCGTGAGTACGCTGCACGAACGCTACGGCGGCCTGCTGCGCACGCTGGAGTGGCTGTTCACCGGCATGTTCGCGATCGAATACGCGCTGCGCCTCGCGGTGCTGGCGCGACCGCTGCGCTACGCGCGCAGCTTCTACGGCCTGATCGACCTGCTCGCGATCCTGCCGTCGCTGGCCAGCCTGGTGCTCACCGGCACCGAGCAGCTGATCGGCATCCGCGCGCTGCGCATCCTGCGCGTGTTCCGCGTGCTGAAGCTGGCGCGCTACGTGGGCGCGGCCGACCAGATGCGCGCGGCGCTGGTCCGCAGCCGGCGCAAGATCTTCGTGTTCATCGCCACCATGCTGATCATGATCAGCGTGTTCGGCGCGGTCATGTACGTGGTGGAAGGCCCGGCGCACGGCTTCACCAGCATTCCGCGTTCGATGTACTGGGCCGCGGTGACCATGGCCACGGTGGGATTCGGCGACATCGCCCCCAGCACGCCGCTGGGCCAGTTCATCACCACCATCATGATCCTGATCGGCTACGGCATCATCGCCGTGCCCACCGGCATCTACGCGGCGGAGCTCACCCAGTCCCTGAATCGCGACCGCATGCAACGGCGCTGCAATGCCTGCGGCTGGCACGGCCACGAGGCCGACGCGCGCTACTGCCACCACTGCGGCGCGAGCATGGCAACCGCCGCGGACAAACCCGTGGCCGGGGCGTAGACTCCAGGCACGCGAGCCAGACAGCCAACTGCAAGCTTTACACATGAATAGCTTTACTATTCATGGCAGGCGCGCAGGATGACGTCAGCCGTCATCCGTCGGCATGTCACAGGAGCAGTTGCCATGAAATCCACCACCCTCGCCTGCGCGCTGGCCATCGGCCTGGGCCTGCCGCTTTCCGGCATGGCGATGCCGGCCATGTCGGCCATGCAGGCCGCGGCCCCCGCCACCGCGGCGCCGGCCGCACCGAAACTCCACGCCGCGCTGCGCGGCCTGTGGCACGGCCACATCGTGCATACCCGCGCCTACGCGATGGCCGTGAAGGCAGGCAACCAGGCCGCCGCGGCGAAGGCCGCCGACGACGTGGTGGCGAACGCGAAGCAGATCGCCGACGCCGTGGCCGGCTTCTACGGCGCCGATGCCGGCAAGGGCATGCTGAAGCTGCTGGCCGGGCACTGGGCCGGCGTCAAGGCGCTGACCGACGCGGCCCATGCCGGCGACAAGGCCGCCGGCGACAAGGCCATGCAGGAGCTGTCCGTCAACGCAGGCGATATCGCGAAGTTCCTCGCCGGCGCCAACCCCGCGAACTGGCCCGAAGCCACCGTGCGCGGCCTGCTGCTGGAGCATGTGGCCGACCACCAGGCGCAGGTCGGCGAGATCATGCGCGGCGACACCGCCGCCGAAGCGAAGACCTGGGCCGGCATGCAGGAGCACATGAACATGATCGCCGACGCGCTGGCCGGCGGCATCGCCCAGCAGTTCCCGGCCAAGGCGCAGTGAAAGCCGTCGGCGCCCTGCGCCAGCTCGGCCAGACCCAGCAGAAACTGCTGCGGTCGCTGCTGGCTGCGCCGCAGGGCGCCAGCGTGGAGACGCTGTGCCTGGCGCTGGGCGTGACCCACAACGCGGTGAGGCAGCACCTCGCCGCGTTGATCGCCGCGGGCTACGTCGAGCGCGGCACCGCGCGTCCCACCGGCGGCCGGCCGCAGGCGCGCTACCTGCTGCTGCCGGCGGGGCGCGAGCTGTTTCCGCGCAACTACGGCCTGATCGCCACCGGCATCCTCGAACACCTCTACGCCAGCGCCGGCAAGGCCGCCGTGCAGTCGCTGCTGGCCACGATGGGGCAGGAACTGGGCAGCGCCGCGGCCAGCCGCATCGACGGGGAGGACGATGCCGCCATCGCGGCGCGGCTCGCCGAGCAGCTCGATGCCCTCGGCTACGAGGCCTCCACCGTGCAGCGCGACGGCGAAACCCAGGTCGAGGCCTGGAACTGCGTGTTCCACACCCTGGCCCGGACGCATCCGGACGTGTGCCGCTTCGACCTCGCCTTCATGGAAGCGGCCACCGGGCGGCCGATCCAGCACATGGAATGCCTGCTGCGCGGCGGCCATGCCTGCCGCTTCCGGCTCGGCAAGCCGCGCAGCGGCGAAGGCTGATCACCACTGCCCGGTGTTGGGCATCGACGCCCACGGTTCCTGCGGCGGCAGGTGGCCGTCCTGCAGCAGTTCCACCGAGACCAGGTCGGGCGAGCGCACGAAGGCCATGTGGCCGTCGCGCGGCGGGCGGTTGATCACGTAGCCCATGTCCATCAGGCGCTGGCAGGTGGCGTAGATGTCCTCCACGCGGAACGCGAGATGGCCGAAGTTGCGCGCGCTGCCGTAGTCCTCGCTGGAGCCCCAGTTGTGGGTCAGCTCGACTTCCGCCTCGGGGCTGTCCGGCGCCGCCAGGAACACCAGGGTGAACTTGCCCTGCGGGTTCTCCGAGCGCCGCATTTCCCTGAGGCCCAGGCCTTCGCAGTAGAAGCGCAGCGAGGCGTCGATGTCGCGCACGCGCACCATGGTGTGCAGGTATTTCATGGGGTTCACCGGATCGTGTCGATGGGGGAACGTCCGATGATAGCAACCGTGCCGCGGCTCAACCGCGCATGCGCGGGCGCAGCGTCTGCGCGATGGCTTCCAGTTCGCCGATCTTCGTTGCCGACGGCACGCCACGGGGATAGACGCGCATCAGGCCGTCGCCCACCCGGCGCGGCTGCACGTGCAGGTGGAAGTGGAACACCTCCTGCCCTCCCGCATCGCCGTTGGACTGCCAGAGGTTGAGGCCGGGCGGATCGAACTCCGCGCGCAGCGCATGCGCCACCTGCTGCGCCATGCGCATCGCGGCCGCCGCTTCGTCCGGCGCGAGCGCATAGATATCCGGCGCATGCCGCCGCGGCACCACCAGCACGTGGCCCGGCACGGCCTGGCGCAGGTCCATGAAGGCCAGCACCGCGCTGTCTTCCGCCACGATGGCTGCCGGCGCGTCGCCCGCGACGATCGCGCAGAACGGACAGGCCGCGGCGTTCACGCCGCGGCGAAATCGACCAGTGCCGCACGCAGGCGCTTGAGGCCTTCGGCCAGTTCCTCGGCCGTGATCGTCAGCGGCGGCACGAAGCGCAGCACGTCGGGGCCGGCCTGCAGCAGCAGCAGGCCGCGCGCCGCGGCGCGATCGAGGATCTCGCCGGCACGCCCCTTGTACGCCGGGGCAAGCTCCGCGCCGATCATCAGGCCGCGGCCGCGCACATCGTCGAACAGGTGCAACTCCGTATTGATCGCCGCCAATCCGTCGCGCAGGGCCTGCGCCTGCACGGCCACGTTCGCCAGCAATCCGGATGACCCCAGCTTGCGCAGCGCCACGCGCGCCACCGCGGCAGCCATCGGGTTGCCGCCGAAGGTGGTGCCGTGGGCGCCGTACTGCATCACCTCGGCCACCTTCGGGCCGGCGAGCATCGCGCCGATCGGGAAGCCGCAGCCCAGCGCCTTGGCCAGGGTCACGATGTCGGGCTTCACGCCGTCCTGCGCGTGCGCGAACAGCGTGCCGGTACGACCCATGCCGCACTGGATCTCGTCCAGCACCAGCAGCGCACCGTGCGCGTCGCACAGCTCGCGCACGCGCGGCAGGAAGCCCGGCGCAGCCGGCAGCACGCCGCCTTCGCCCTGCACCGGCTCCAGCATCACCGCGGCGATGTCGCCAGCGGCGAACGCGGCTTCCAGCGCCGGCACGTCGTTGAAATCGAGGTAGCGGAAACCTTGCGGCAACGGCTCGTAGCCGGCCTGGTATTTCGGCTGCGCGGTGGCGGTGACGGTGGCGAGGGTGCGGCCGTGGAACGAGCCCTTGAAGGTGACGATGACGCGCTTGTCGGCCGCGCGCCCCTGCGCGGCCGCCCACTTGCGCACCAGCTTGATCGCCGCCTCGTTCGCCTCCGCGCCGGAGTTGCACAGGAACACGCGCTCGGCGAAACCGCTCGCGCTCACCAGCTCCTCGGCGAGGCGCAGCGGCGGCTCGGTGTAGAACACGTTGCTGGCGTGCCACAGCTTCTGCGCCTGCGCGGTGAGCGCGGCAAGCAGGTCCGGGTCGCCATGGCCCAGCGCGTTCACCGCGATGCCGGCGCCCAGGTCGACGTAGTCGCGCCCCTCCGTATCCCACACGCGCGCACCCTTGCCGTGATCGAGCACCAGCTCGCGCGGCTTGTACACCGGCAGCCAGTACTGCTTGCCGAGCGAGGTGAGGGACGAGGTGTCGTGCGTGGTCATGGACGTTCCGGTGTGATCGGGAGAGCGAGGCGTGACCGGTAATGTTAGGACATTTGCGCCGCGCTCAGTCGAGGAACAGGTCGGGCAGCAGCGGCGAGCCCGGCGCCACCGCATAGGCGTCGAAATCGGTCATGCCGGTTTCGCGCAGCACGTCCTCGTCGATGGCGAAGTGGCCGGTGTAATCGCGGGCGGCACGGGTAAGGATGGCATGTGCCGCATCCGCCACGATCTCCGGCCGGCGGCACTGCTCGGCACGCACACCGTCGATCATCGCGATCGCCGCGGTGGCGATCACCGTGCGCGGCCACAGCGCGTTCACCGCGACGCCCAGCGGCGCGAACTCCGCCGCCATGCCCAGCACGCACAGGCTCATGCCCATCTTGGCGATGGTGTAGGCGGTGTGCGGCGCAAACCATTTCGGGTCCACGCTGGGCGGCGGCGACAGCATCAGCACGTGCGGGTTCGCCGCCTGCTTCAGGTACGGCAGGCAGGCCTGGGTGACCACGAAAGTGCCGCGCGTGTTGACCTGGTGCATCAGGTCGAAGCGCTTCATCGGCGTGCCTTCCACCCCGGCCAGCCAGATCGCGCTGGCGTTGTTGACCACGATGTCGATGCCGCCGAAGCGCTCCGCCGCCTGCGCCGCCGCGGCCTGCACCCCGGCCTCGTCGCGGATGTCGCACTTCAGCGCCAGCGCCTTGCCGCCGGCCGCCTCGACCTCAGCGGCGGCGGTGTGGATGGTGCCCGGCAGCCTGGGATTGGCCACGCCGCTCTTCGCGGCGATGACCACGTTCGCGCCGTCGCGCGCGGCGCGCAGCGCGATGGCGAGGCCGATGCCGCGCGAGGCGCCGGTGATGAACAGGGTCTTGCCGGCCAGGGTGCTCATGCGGATTCCCGATGGGAGTGAAAGGATCAGGCCTTCTGGAAGCGCGGCAGGATATCGCGCAGCTCGGCCAGGCGTTGCAGCGGATCGGCCAGCTCCAGCAGGCGCTGGCGTTCGTCGCCGCTCAACGGCAGCAGTTCGGCGAGCCGGAAACCCAGCCAGCGCGCGTCGTCGTAGCATTCGCGCGGCGCCTGCTTCCACTGCGGCGCCATCGCGTCGACCAGGCGCTCGGCAATCGTCTGCAACAAGGCCAGCTCGACCGGCACGGGCGTGGGCGGCTCCTCCGGCCACCACTCCACCTCGCCGCGCAACTGGCCGTCTCCCCGCGCCCGCGTGCGCCGCACCCGGAACCGCTGGCCGCCCTCGGCCACGATGCCGAGCAGGCCGCCGGCGCCGTGATGGAAATCCACGATGCGCGCCAGCGTGCCCACCGCCGCCGGCAGCGCCGGTTCGCCCGTCTCGCGTCCTTCCAGGATCAGGCAGACGCCGAAACCGCGGTCCTCGCGCGTGCACTCGCGCACCATGTCCACGTAGCGCGGCTCGAAGATGCGCAGTTCCAGCCGCCCGCCCGGGTACAGCACCGTGGACAGCGGGAACAAGGGCAGTTCGGCGCGGGAGGAACGTCCAGCCATGCGGGCAGTGTAGCGAGCGTCGGCGACGCGGGCCGCCCACTGGACGCCTGCGGGGCGCGACGGCACATTAGCCGCTCCACCCGGGGAGCACGCGCAAGGATGTCGACCACCGCCACCGCACCGGCCACGACCTTCCCCGCCACGCCGAACGGGCCCGTGCTGCGCGTGCGCGGCCTGCGCAAGGCCTTCAAGCAGCGCGAGGTGCTGCGCGGCATCGACTGGGACGTGCCGTCCGGCCGCGTGGTCGGCCTGCTGGGCCGCAACGGCGCCGGCAAGACCACCCTGCTGCGCTGCCTGCTGGGCCTCTCGCCCACCGACGCCGGCACGGTGGAACTGTTCGGCGAGGCCATGACCGAGCCCGGCGGCGAACGCATGCACCGCATCGGCTTCGTGCCGCAGACCTTCGACCTGTTCCCGTGGATGAAGGTGCGCGCCTATCTCGATTTCACCGCCGCGTTCTACGCGAACTGGAACCACGCGCTGGCCGGCCGCCTGCTGGGCGACTGGCAACTGGACCCGAAGCAGAAGATCGGCGAGCTGTCGCAAGGCCAGCGGCAGAAGCTGGCGATCGTGCGCGCGATCGCGCCCCAGCCCGACCTGCTGGTGCTGGACGAGCCCGTCGCCAGCCTGGACCCGCAGGCGCGCCGCGCCTTCATGGCCGAACTGCTGGAGCTGATGAAGGCGCCGGGCAAGACGGTGATCTTCTCCACCCACATCACCGCCGACCTGGAGCGCGCGGATGCCGACATCGCCTTGCTGCGCGACGGCGCGATCCAGTTCACCCGTCCGCTGGCCGAGTTGCGCGAACGCCTGCGCCGGGCCGTGCTCGCGCGGCCCGGCGGCTGGACGCAGGCGCCCGCGCTGCCCGGCGTGCTGAAGGCCACGCTCAAGGGCGACGAGGCGCAGTTGCTGGTGGAGGACGCGGACCCTGAGGGCCTGCAGGCGCTGGCCGCGCGCGAGGGCGCCACGCTGCGCATCGAGACGCCCACGCTGGAAGACCTGTTCGTGGAACTGGCATGAAGGCGCTGTGGCAGCTGTGGCGGCTGCCGTTCCGGCAGATGGCGGTGGGTGCCGTGCTGCTGCAGCTGGCCTGGCTGGCCGGCGCGGTGCTGCTGGGCTGCGTGCCCGCCACCGACGCGAGCCTTGCCGGCGTGGCCGCGATGCTGTTCGCCTTCGGCGCCTGGTTCTGGTTCACCCTGCTGGGAATGTGCCTGCGCGGCCTGTGCCGGCCGGAGAGTTTCCTGCTGCCCGGCTTCCGCCAGCGGCTGGCCCGGATGGGCGCGCTGCAAGTCGCGCAGTGGGTGCTGCTGCCCACGCTGGCCGCGCTGGTGCTGGGCGTGCCGCATGCCCTGCTGGGCGGCGCGGGCCTCCTGCTGCTGGCGGCGATCGGTTTGGCGGCCAGCTCGGCGCGCTACATCAGCCTGGCGGTGTGGGGCGTGTTCATGCTGGCCGGCTGGCAGCCGGGCCTGGCAGGCGCGGCCGTCAAGGTGTTGATCGCCTCGGCGTGGGCGGTGCCGCTGGCGCTGCTGCTGGCGGTGCTGGTCGCCAGCCTGGGCCTGCGCCCGCTGCTGCGCATCGAGGACCGCGAAACGGACAGCTCGCCGCTGGAGAACGCACAACTGGGTCGCGCGCGCGCCCGCAACCTGGACGGCACGCCCGTGCGCCGCGGCAAGCTGGGCCAGCGCATCGGCGCGATCTTCGACGGCACCTCGCAGCGCGCGATGGAGCAGGCGCTGGCGCGCTACCGCGCGAAGCCGGGCTGGCACCTGCGCACGGTGCTGGTGCGCCGGCTGCTGCTGCCGCACGACAATCCGCAGGCGATCGCGCTGCGCCTGCTGATGGTGGCGGCGATCGTGACGTTCTACGTGGTGGCGGTGATGCACCGGCAGCGCTTCAACGCCGCGGTGGTGGGCGCCTACGCGATCCTGCTGGGGCTGGCGCGCTTCCCGCAACTGGGCCGCGGCATGCGGCAGATGCGGCCGAACCTTGCCGACCTCTATCTCACGCTGGCGCCGCCCACGCGCACCGACTACCAGCAGACCTTGCTGGACGCACTGGTGGTGCTGGTGCCGATCACCGTGCTCAGCACCGTGGCCTACACCGGCCTGGGCATCGTGCTCACCCACGCGGCGGAACCGGCGCGCATGCTGCTGGCCGGGGCCATCGTCAGCGTGGGCGCCAGCCTCACCGCGCTGGCGGTGCACCTGGTCGGCCCGGAAAGCGGTTTCGGCCGCGGCGTGGTGGACGTCGTCGTCACGGTGGGCGCGATGGCGGTGTACTGGGGCGGCTACTGGCTGCTGGGTACGCTGGGCCTGACTATCGGCGGCGGGCTGCTGTTGCTGGTCACGCTGGGATTCGGGCTGGGCGTGTGGAGCTCGGCACGGCGCGAATACCTGCGCCGGCCGCCGTGCTTCGACGCGCCGCTGGCCGGATGAAGCCGCCGGTCAGGAGCGCAGCAGCTCGGCGAAGCGGCGCGGGGCGCCCTCGAAACCGCCGTTGGACATGAACACCACGTGGTCGCCGGGGCGCGCCTGCGCACGCAGCGCCGCCAGCAGCGCGTCGACGCTGGGGGCCGTGCTGCCGCGCCCCTGCAGGGCGTCGGTGACGCGGTGCGCGTCCCACGGCAGCTCGGGCCGATGCAGGAACACCACGGCATCCGCATCGGCCAGCGAAGGCGCCAGCGCATCGGCATGCGCGCCGAGCCGCATCGAATTGGAGCGCGGCTCCAGCGCCACCAGGATGCGTGCCTTGCCCACCTTCGCGCGCAGGCCGGCCAGGGTGGTGGCGATGGCAGTCGGGTGATGCGCGAAGTCGTCGTAGACGCGCACGCCGCCCGCATCCCCCACCAGTTCCATGCGCCGCTTCACGCTCTCGAAATCGGCGAAGGCGGGCAGCAGCGCGCGCGGATCGGCGCCTGCCGCGGCAGCGGCGGCCAGCGCAGCCAGCGCGTTCATCACGCTGTGGTTGCCGAGCAGCGACCAGCGCACCTCGCCGATCGCCTCGCCCTTGCGGGTCACCTTGAACGCACTGCCATCGGCTTCGACCAACTCCGCCTGCCAGTCGCCGCGGCCGATGCCGAAGCTTTCCACCGGTGTCCAGCAGCCCATCGCCAGCACTTCGGCGAGGCGCTCGTCGTGGGCGTTGACGATCAGCCGGCCGTTGCCCGGCACGGTGCGCACGAGGTGATGGAACTGGCGCTGGATCGCCGCCACATCGGGGAAAATGTCCGCGTGGTCGTATTCGAGGTTGTTGAGGATGGCGATGCGCGGACGGTAGTGCACGAACTTCGAGCGCTTGTCGAAGAACGCGGTGTCGTATTCGTCCGCCTCGATCACGAAGGGCTTGCCCGCGCCCAGCCGCGCGGACACGCCGAAGTTGCCCGGCACGCCGCCGATCAGGAAGCCGGGCGCGAGCCCCGCGCTTTCGAGCAGGTGCGCCAGCAGGCTGGTGGTGGTGGTCTTGCCATGGGTGCCGGCGACCGCCAGCACCTCGCGCCCGGGCAGCAGCGTCTCGCCCAGCCACTGCGGGCCGGAGATGTAGCGCAGCTGCGCGTCGAGCATGTATTCGACCGCCGGATTGCCGCGCGTCATCGCGTTGCCGACGACCACCAGGTCGGGCGCGGGCTGCAGGTATTCGGCCTTGTAGCCGTCCATCAGGCGGATGCCCAGCGCTTCGAGCTGGGTGCTCATCGGCGGATAGACGTTCGCGTCGGAGCCTTCGACGGTGAGCGCCAGCTCGCGCGCCAGCGCGGCGACGCCGCCCATGAAGGTGCCGCAGATGCCGAGGATGTGCAGACGCATGATGTGGAATCCGTCCTCTCGCGATGCTTGCTCCCTTCTCCCGCCGGGAGAGGGGCTGGGGGTGAGGGTACGGGACTTGCGGAGGAAGGAGGTTTCGCGGGCCGGATGTGCTCGCTGCGCCCGACCCCTCGCCCCGGCCCTCTCCCCGCAGGGGAGAGGGGGAATCGCGGCTTCAGCCGTTGGCGGCAGCCGCCTCGGCCTTGAGTGCGCGCTTCACGCGGGCGGTGACTTCGTCCAGCTCGCCGACGCCGTCGACCACCTGCAGGGTGCCGCGCCTGGCGTAGAAATCCGCCACCGGCGCGGTCTGTTCGGCGTAGACCTTGAGGCGGTCGCGCACCACGGCGGGGTCGTCGTCCTTGCGGTGTTCGGCGGCGTAGCGGATCTCGCAGCGGCCGACGATCGCCTCGTTCGGCACTTCCAGCTTCACCACCGCGTCCAGCGGCTGGCCGATGCGGGCCAGCAGGTGGTCGAGCGCGTCGGCCTGCGCGAGGTTGCGCGGGTAACCGTCGAGGATGAAGCCGTTCTTCGCGTCGGGCTGGGCCAGGCGTTCTTCCAGCATCGCGAGCAGGATGTCGTCGGAGACCAGCTTGCCGGCGTCCATCACCGCCTTGGCCTTGAGCCCGGTCGGCGTTCCCGCGGCCACGGCGGCGCGCAGCATGTCGCCGGTGGAGATGTGCGGCACGCCCAGGTCGTTCTTCAGCCGGGCGGCCTGGGTGCCCTTGCCCGAACCGGGCGCGCCGAGTAGCACGAGTCGCATATCGCTCCGCAATGGCGGCAGATGGCCGCCTACTCCGTGGGAATTGAACTTCACGGTAGCGTTTGCGGGCCGCCGCCGTCAAACGAAAACCGCGGCGCCAGTACCGACTTTCGTCGTATCGGCGCGATACTGCGCCCCCACCCAGGAGATCGTCATGCCGACCCGCCACGCCACGTCCGGCCGCCTGCTCTATGCCCAGTCCGGCGGCGTCACCGCCGTGATAAACGCCACCGCCGCTGGCGTTATCGAGGCGGCGCGCGCCCGGGGCGTGCCGGTCTATGCCGCGCGCAACGGCATCCTCGGCGCGCTGCGCGAGGAGCTGATCGACACCCGGAAGGAAACCCGGGCCGCGGTTGCGGCATTGCGCCACACCCCCGGCGGCGCGTTCGGCAGCTGTCGCTACAAGCTGAAGTCGCTGGAGGCGAACCGCGCCGAGTACGAACGCCTGATCGAGGTGTTCCGCGCCCACGACATCCGCTGGTTCCTCTACAACGGCGGCAACGACTCGGCCGACACCGCGCTGAAGATCTCGCAGCTGGGCAAGGCGATGAAGTACGACATCCGCTGCATCGGCGTGCCGAAGACGGTGGACAACGACCTCGCCGTCACCGACTGCTGCCCCGGCTTCGGCTCGGTGGCGAAGTACACCGCCGTCTCCACGCTTGAAGCCAGCCTGGACGTGGCCTCGATGGCCTCCACCTCGACCAAGGTGTTCATCCTGGAAGTGATGGGCCGCCACGCCGGCTGGATCGCCGCCGCCGCCGGCCTCGCCGGCGATGGCGCGGATGCGCCCCCGCACCTGATCCTGTTCCCCGAGAACGTGTTCGACGAAGCCGCGTTCCTCGCCAAGGTGAAGGCCACGGTGGAACGCGTGGGCTGGTGCACCGTGGTGGCCTCCGAAGGCATCCGCAACGCCGCCGGCCAGTTCCTCGCCGATGCCGGCACGCGCGACGCGTTCGGCCACGTGCAGTTGGGCGGCGTGGCGCCCACGCTGGCCGAACTGGTGAAGGGCAAGCTGGGCTACAAGGTGCACTGGGCGCTGCCCGACTATCTGCAGCGCTCGGCCCGCCACCTCGCCTCCAGGGTGGACGCCGAGCAGGCCTATGCCGTGGGCAAGGCCGCGGTGGCCTGCGCGCTGGCCGGCATGAACGCGGTGATGCCGGCGATCGTGCGCACGTCCGACGCGCCCTACCGCTGGAAGATCGAAGCCGCGCCGCTGGCGAAGATCGCCAACCGCGAGAAGAAGCTGCCGAAAGGTTTCATCCGCAAGGACGGCTTCGGCATCACCGCCGCCGCGCGCCGCTACCTCGCGCCGCTGATCGCCGGCGAATCGGCGCCGCCCACGAAGAACGGCCTGCCGGTCTACGTGCAGCTGAAGAACGTGGCGGTGGCAAAGAAGCTGGCCCCGTGGCCACCGGGCTGATTCCCGGCACGCCCGCTCCCTGAAATCCCCGCATCGATGCAACGACGATGCGCGGCCGCTCAGAACAGGCCGTTCAACTCCGCATGCGTGGCGTTGCCGGCGAAGCCGTCGAAGCGCCCTTCGGCGAGGCCGCGCGCGGCGCGCAGGAAGCCGCCCCAGGCGGCGCCGGCCAATGCACCGCCCACGCTGATCCGGCGCACGCCGAGCTGCGCGAGGTCGGCCTGCGTGAACGGCGCGGCGTAACCCACCAGCACGTTCACCGGCTTCGGCGCCACCGCGCGCACCACCGCTTCGATCTGTTCGCGCGTGCGCAAGCCCGGTGCATAGAGGCAATCCGCGCCGGCTTCGGCATAGGCCTTGAGGCGCTTCAGCGATTCGCCGAGCGGGTCGAGATGGCCGACCAGGAAGCATTCGGCGCGGCCGACCAGCATCACGTCCTGGCCGGAGGCGTCGATCGCGGCGCGCGCCGCGCGCATGCGCGCCACCGCCTCGTCGAGCCCGTACAGCGGTTGCGCGGCGTCGCCGGTGGCATCCTCGATCGACAGGCCGGCCACGCCGGTGTCGACGCAGCGGCGCACGTTGTCCGCAAGTTTCTTCAGGTCGCGGGCGTGGCCATCCTCGAAATCGGCGTTCACCGGCAGCCCGGTGGCCGCGACGATCGCGCGGCAATGCGCCAGCACCGCGTCCACGTCCATCGCGTTGTCGGCATGCGCGCGCGACCACGCGAAACCGGAACTGGTGGTCGCCAGCGCCTTGAAACCCAGCTGCTGCAGGGCGCGGGCGGAACCGGGGTCCCAGGGATTGGGGAGCATGAAGCAGCCGCTTTCGTGCAGCTTGCGGAAGGCGGCGCGGCGTGGTGCGAAGTCGGCGGGATTCATGCCTGCAGCCTACTCCTGGCGGCCACGCGCAGGGCCGTCGCGGGCAGCTGAATGGCGGCCCGATGAGGCGCTGCACCGACATATCTTCCGTTCAGACGCAATTTCATACGCTCCGTCCCGAGCCGCATACGGCCCAACCGGAGATCCCGCGATGAAGATCCTCTACAGCCTCATGCTTGCCCTGCCCCTGCTGGCCGGCAGCGGCGCCGCGCTGGCCGATCACGACCATGGACGCGGTCGCGGACACGACCGCCATGGCTGGCAGGACGGTCGCGGGCACGACCGCCACGGTTGGCAGGATGGCCGCGGTCACGGTCGCCACGACGACCGGCGCCGCGTGGTCGTCCACCACTACGACCGCTACGACCGGCACGACCGCTACCGCCACTGGGAGCGCGGCCACCGCTACGGCGGCCCGGTCTACGTGGTGCACGACTACGGCCACTACCGCCTGCGCCCGCCGCCGCGCGGCTACGGCTGGGTGCGCGCGGACAACAACGACTACCTGCTGATCGCGCTCGCCACCGGCATCATCCTCGACGTCGCCATGCGCTGAATCCGCATTGCCGCAAGGCAGGCCGCGCATCGCTGCGCGGCCTGCGCTTTTCCGCAGGACGTTGCGCCGCACAACGGAATCGCCGCCGGCCTCTGCCTATACTCCCCGACGACCGCCCGCTCCGGACGGCCATTACAACCATGGGGAGGCTCCGATGCTGCAGCAGTTTGGCTGGTGGATCGTGCTCGCGTGTGCGGTGGTGGCAGTGTTGTATGGCGCCATATCGGCACGCTGGGTTCTGGCGCAGTCGCCGGGCAATGCACGGATGCAGGAAATCGCGGCGGCGGTGCAGGAAGGCGCCCGCGCCTACCTCAATCGCCAGTACGGCACGATCGGCATCGTCGGCGTGGTGCTGTTCCTGTTGATCGGTTTCTTCCTTTCCTGGCCCACCGCGATCGGCTTCCTGATCGGCGCGGTGCTGTCCGGCGCGGCCGGCTACATCGGCATGAACGTCTCGGTGCGCGCGAACGTGCGCACGGCGGAGGCGGCGCGGCAGGGCCTGGGGCCGGCGATGAACGTGGCGTTCCGCGGCGGCGCGATCACCGGCATGCTGGTGGTGGGCCTGGCGCTGCTCGGCGTGGCCGGCTACTGGCTGATCCTCGACCGCAGCGGCATCACCAGCGAGCACGCGCTGCACGCCCTCGTGGGCCTGGCCTTCGGCAGCTCGCTGATCTCGATCTTCGCGCGCCTGGGCGGCGGCATCTTCACCAAGGGCGCGGACGTGGGCGCCGACCTGGTGGGCAAGGTCGAGGCCGGCATCCCCGAGGACGACCCGCGCAACCCGGCGGTGATCGCCGACAACGTGGGCGACAACGTGGGCGACTGCGCAGGCATGGCGGCCGACCTGTTCGAGACCTACGCGGTGACCGTGATCGCCACCATGCTGCTGGGCGGCCTCACGCTGAGCAATGCGGGCAGCGACGCGGTGCTGTACCCGCTGCTGCTGGGCGCGGTGTCGATCATCGCCTCGATCATCGGCACGCTGTTCGTGAAGGTGGGCGCGGGCGGCTCGATCATGGGCGCGCTGTACAAGGGCGTGGCGGTGTCGGGCGTGCTGGCGGCGGCAGCGTTCTACCCGATCACCATGCAGATGATGGCGAGCTTCGACGGCGGCGCGCTGAACCTGTGGTTCTGCTCGCTGATCGGCCTGGCGCTCACCGGCGCGATCGTGTGGATCACCGAGTACTACACCGGCACCGACTACAAGCCCGTGCAGCACATCGCGCAAGCCTCCACCACCGGCCACGGCACCAACATCATCGCGGGCCTCGGCATCTCGATGAAGGCCACCGGCCTGCCGGTGGTGGCGATCTGCGTGGCGATCTGGGCCGCGTATGCGCTGGGCGGCCTGTACGGCATCGCGATCGCGGCGACCGCGATGCTGTCGATGGCCGGCATGATCGTGGCGCTGGACGCCTACGGCCCGATCACCGACAACGCCGGCGGCATCGCCGAGATGGCCGACCTGCCGCCGGAAGTGCGCGGCGTCACCGATCCGCTGGACGCGGTGGGCAACACCACCAAGGCGGTGACCAAGGGCTACGCGATCGGCTCGGCCGCGCTGGCCGCGCTGGTCCTGTTCGCCGACTACACGCACAACCTCGACGTGTCCGCCCAGCTCAAGGCGGCGGCCAGCGGCGGCGTGGCGCAGACGCTGAGCTTCGACCTGTCCGACCACATGGTGATCATCGGCCTGCTGATCGGCGGCCTGATCCCCTACCTGTTCGGCGCGATGGCGATGGAGGCGGTGGGCCGCGCCGCGGGCGCGGTGGTGGAGGAAGTGCGCCGCCAGTTCCGCGACATCGCCGGCATCATGCAGGGCACCGGCAAGCCGCAGTACGACAAGGCGGTGGACATGCTCACCCGCTCGGCGATCAAGGAGATGATCGTGCCGTCGCTGTTGCCGGTGGTGGTGCCCATCGTGGTCGGCCTGCTGCTGGGGCCGAAGGCGCTGGGCGGCGTGCTGATCGGCACCATCGTCACCGGCCTGTTCGTGGCGATCTCGATGACCACCGGCGGCGGCGCCTGGGACAACGCCAAGAAGTACATCGAGGACGGCCACCACGGCGGCAAGGGTTCGGAAGCGCACAAGGCCGCGGTCACCGGCGACACCGTGGGCGACCCCTACAAGGACACCGCCGGCCCCGCGGTGAACCCGCTGATCAAGATCATCAACATCGTGGCGCTCTTGATCATCCCGCTGCTGCACTGAGCACCACACGCTTCGACGACAGGCCCCGCATGCGGGGCCTGTCGCTTTTCCGGCAGGCCTGACTTTAGTCACGGGCAGGGGCCGCCGGACGCAGTCACACTCGCCGTCACCGGCGACCCGTCACACGACAAGGACTCCACGCATGACTTCCAGGCATTCCCTCTGGCTGGCGCTCGCGCTGGGCATCACACTGGGCGGCATGAACACCACCCATGCCGCCACCGCCGACCAGCCCGCCGCCAGCGACGATCCCTACCTGTGGCTGGAAGCCACGCACGGCGAGCGCGCCATGGACTGGGTGAAAAAGCAGAACGCGATCACCGAGCAGGCGTTCGCCAGCTCGCCGGCGTTCGACCACACCCGCGACCAGATCCTGGAAGTGCTGGATTCCGACGCGCGCATTCCCTACGTGCGCCGCATGGGCGACCACCTCTACAACTTCTGGCAGGACAAGGTGCACCCGCGCGGCCTGTGGCGCCGCACCACGCTGGCCGAATACCGCAAGGCCGATCCCAAGTGGGAGACCATGCTGGACGTGGATGCGCTGAACAAGGCCGAAGGCAAGCGCTGGGTGTGGAAAGGCGCGCAATGCCTGAAGCCGGCCTACGCACGCTGCCTGGTCTCGCTGTCGCCCGACGGCGGCGACGCGGTGGCGGTGCGCGAGTTCGACATTCCCACCAGGTCCTTCGTGCAGGGCGGCTTCGAGCTGCCGGTGGCCAAGACCGAGGTGGGCTGGATCGACCAGGACCACATCTACGTGGGCACCGACTTCGGCCCCGGCTCCATGACCAGGTCCAGCTACCCGCGCATCGCCAAGGAATGGAAGCGCGGCACGCCGCTTGCCGCCGCCGCGACGGTGTACGAGGGCAAGCCCGAGGATCTCGCGGTGAGCGCCTACCACGACCGCACGCCGGGCTTCGAACGCGACTTCGTGCAGGTGGCCACCGACTTCTTCCACAGCAAAACCTTGCTGCGCAAGGACGGCAAGCTGGTGAAGCTGGACGTGCCCGACGACGCCCGCGCCGACGCGCACCGCGAGTGGCTGCTGGTGACGCTGCGCTCGCCGTGGACGGTGGGCGGCGCCACCTATCCCAGCGGCGCGCTGATCGCCACGAAGTTCGACGACTTCGTGGCCGGCAAGCGCGCGTTCACCGTGCTGTTCAAGCCCGATGCGCACACCGCGCTGTCCGACTATGCGTGGACGCAGCACCATCTGATCCTCGACGTGCTGGACGACGTGAAGAGCCGGCTGGAAGTGCTCACCCCTCCCGCAAATTCCGCGACCGCCGGCGACTGGCAGCGCGAGGCGATGCCGGGCGCACCAGCGATGAGCACGGTGGCGGTGGTCGGCACCGATCCGGACCACAGCGACGAATACTGGCTCACCGTCACCGGCTTCCTCACCCCGCCCTCGCTGGAACGCGGCGTGCTGGGCCAGGGCAACGCCGAGACGATCAAGCGCCAGCCGGCGTTCTTCGACGCCTCGAAGTTCAGCGTGAGCCAGCACTTCGTCGCCTCCAAGGACGGCACCCGCGTGCCGTATTTCGAGATCGCGCCGAAGGACCTGAAGCTCGACGGCAGCCATCGCACCCTGCTCTACGGCTACGGCGGCTTCGAGGTTTCGCTGCAGCCGTCCTACAGCGGCAGCGTCGGCCGCGCATGGCTGAGCCGCGGCGGCGTCTACGTGATCGCCAACATCCGCGGCGGCGGCGAGTACGGCCCGGCCTGGCACCAGGCCGCGCTGCAGGCGAACCGGCCCAGGGCCTATGAGGACTTCGCAGCGGTAGCGGAAGATCTGGTGAAGCGCGGCGTCACCTCCGCGAAGCACCTCGGCGCCGAGGGCGGCAGCAACGGCGGCCTGCTGATGGGCAACATGCTCACCCAGTACCCGCAACTGTTCGGCGCCATCGCCTGCGAAGTGCCGCTGCTCGACATGAAGCGCTACATCCACCTCGATGCCGGAGCCTCGTGGATCGCCGAATACGGCAACCCCGACGACCCGAAGCAGTGGAGCTTCATCAAGACCTTCTCGCCCTACCAGAACCTGCACAAGGAAACGCACTACCCGCCGGTGCTGTTCTACACCACCACCAGCGACGACCGCGTAGGCCCGGCGCAGGCGCGCAAGATGGCCGCGAAGATGGAGGGCATGGACATCCCCAACGTGTGGTTCTACGAGAACCTGGAAGGCGGCCACGGCGCCGGTGCGGACAACATGCAGTCCGCCCACATGCACGCGATGGTGTACGACTTCCTGTGGGAAAAGCTGAAGTAAGCCGCGCCGACATGCGGAGCGCAGGCGAGCCGGCCCGGGGCCGGCTCGCCTGTTTCAGGGACAGCCGCTTTCGCCCCGGGAGCCACGCGGTCCCGGAACCATTACCCTTGCCGGCAACCGAGTCCGGATACCGAACCCGTGAGCCCCATTCCAGCAGACACCGATGTTGACCGCCCGTTGACGGCTGACGAGGCAACCGTAGTCCAGTGGCTTCTGGAACACGGCGATGGAGACAACCGCGAGTTCCTTGCGCAGTTGAAACGCGCGCGCGTCGTGCGTCTTTGCCCATGTGGCTGCGCCAGCATTGATTTCTCGATCGACGGCAAGCGGCCCCAGCATTTCGCCATGCATGTACTTTCCGACTACGAGTGGCGCAACAACCTCGGTCATCTTTGCGGAGCATTCGTGTTCGAGCAGGATGGTTTGCTCGCCGGGCTGGATTCATGGTCCATCGATGGGCTCGGCATCCCGGACGCCATGCCGCCCATCGAACGTCTTGTTCTTCACGGTTCGTCCACGCTCGCCTGACCCCTCGCCCAAGCCAGAGCGCCCCATGAGTCCCCAACGCATCATCAGCCCCGAACTGCGCCAGTGGATCCTCGACACCACCCGCGCCGGCCACGGCCCGCAGGACGTGCTGGAGTTGATGCGGGCGCACGGCTACGACCCGCGGCAGAGCTGCGCGATCCTGGCCGAGGTGCTGAAGCTGCCGGTGGCGGCGGTGCATGCGAATGTCCCCGCGCCGAGCGGGCTCCGCACGAAACACCCCCAAGGCCCCCTGGTCAAGACGGGCGACCGCGAGGTGCGGGTGACGATGGGCATGGACAAGCCCGCGCTGCGGGTACTGGACGGCTTGCTGACCGGCGCGGAATGCGAGGAGCTGATCGAACTGGCGCGGCCGCGGCTGGCGCGCGCGCTCACCGTGGACGCGGCCGGCCAGCAGCAGGTCGACCACCGGCGCACCAGCGTGGGCATGTTCTTCAAGCTCGCCGAACTGCCGCCGGTGGCGCGGCTGGAACAGCGCATCGCCGACTTGCTGGACGTGCCGGCCAGTCACGGCGAAGGGCTGCAGATCCTGCACTACCTGCCGGGCCAGGAATACCAGCCGCACTACGACTGGTTCGATTCCGCCCAGCCCGGCTACGCGACGATCACCGCGCGCGGCGGCCAGCGCATCGCCAGCGTGGTGATGTACCTCAACACGCCCGAGGCCGGCGGCGGCACCGCCTTCCCGGAGGTGGGCGTCACGGTGACCGCGCTGCGCGGTTCGGCCGTCTATTTCGCCTACGAGGGCGGCGACTCCAGCTCGCTGCACGCCGGGCTGCCGGTGCAGCGCGGCGAGAAGTGGATCGCCACCAAGTGGCTGCGCGAGCGGCCGTACTGAATCCGCCGCCGCGGCCCTGGAGCCGTCCGCCGCGGGCCGCGGCCCGCCCGTTCAGCCTTCCCTGCTGCATCGCAACAGCGACTGGCGTATCCTTGCGGGCCAATTCCACCGAAACCCGCGCAAGGACATCCACCATGGGTCTGCACCTGGTTCCCGCCGGCCGCAACGTGCCGGACGAAATCAACGTCATCATCGAAATCCCCAAGGATGCCGAGCCGGTCAAGTACGAGGTGGACAAGGCGTCGGGCGCGATCTTCGTGGACCGCATCCTGTCCACGCCCATGCGCTACCCCTGCAACTACGGCTACGTGCCGGGCACGCTGGGCGGCGACGGCGACCCGCTGGACGTCGTGGTGATCCTGCCGCTGCCGCTGGCGGTGGGCTCGGTGATCCGCTGCCACCCGGTCGGCATGCTGAAGATGACCGACGAGGCCGGCAGCGACGAGAAGCTGGTGGTGATCCCCTCGCCCAAGGTGTTCCCCGGCTACGCCCACATCAACGACATGAAGGGCGTGTCGCCGCACTGGCTGGAGCGCATCGGCCACTTCTTCGAGCACTACAAGGACCTCGAGAAGGGCAAGTGGGTGAAGGTGGAAGGCTGGGAAGGCGCGGAGTCGGCGAAGGCCGAGATCATCGCCGGCATCGCCCGCTACGAGGCTGCCAAGGGCTGAGTTCCCTGCATTGAACGGCGCGTCGCCGCGAGGCGCGCGCCGTTTTTCATGCCCGCGATCCAGCGCCCCGCGTGCGTGCCTTGCGCTTCGCGGCGGCCGCGCCGCGTTCCCACGGCGGCGGGTCGCCCAGTTTCTCGATCAGGAATTCGGTGAACGCGCGCACCCGCGGCGGCACCAGCCGGCGCTGCGGCGTCACCGCCCAGATGCCGCTTTCGGGCAGCGTGCAATCCGGCAGCACCACGTCCAGCAGCCCCTTGGCCAGCGCCTCGTGCACGTGCCACAGCGAGTGCACGGCGATGCCCTGCCCGGCCAGCGCCGCATCGCGCACCGCCTCGCCCAGCGTGGTCTCGAAGCGTCCCTGCACGCGTATGGCGTGCTCGTGCCCGCGGCGGTCGACCAGGCGCCACACGTCCTGGCCGGACAGCAGCACGCATTCGTGCCGCGCCAGGTCGGCCGGCACGCGCGGGCGGCCGTGGCGGCGCAGGTAGCCGGGCGAGGCGCACAGCACGCGCCGGTTCGCCGCCAGCTTGCGCGCGACCAGGCTGGAATCGTTCAGCGCGCCGATGCGGATGGCCAAGTCGTAGCCCTCGCCCACCACGTCCACCATCTCGTCGCTGAGGTGCGCGAACAGGCGCAGCTTCGGATGGCGCGCCAGGAATTCCGGCAGCAGCGCCGAGATGTATTCGCGGCCGAACGCGGCCGACATGGTCACGCGCAAGGTGCCGGTGACGGCGGCGGCGCTCTGGCGCAGGCCGGCGGTGAGCGCGTCCAGGTCCTCCACCAGCGCGCGGCCCTGCTCGGCCAGCAGGCGGCCTTCCGGCGTGGGATGCAGCCGGCGCGTGGTCCGCTGCAGCAGCCGCACGCCCAGGCCGCGCTCCAGCCGCTGCAGGCGCTGGCTGGCCACCGCCGCCGATAGATCGAGGCTGCGCGCGGCCGCGCTGATCGAACCCTGGTCCAGCACGCGCAGGAACAGCGCGAGGTCGTCGAGGCGATCCATGATTTTCAACCAATTTTTGAAAATGAATCGCCATATTGGTGGTTTCTGCTGAGAGTGCAAGCGTCCAGCATGGGCGCTCCCCGCACGGAACCACCTGCATGAACCCCACCCGCACGCCGCCGGCGCTGTACGCGCTGGCGATCGGCGCCTTCGGCATCGGCACCACCGAATTCGCCATCATGGGCCTGCTGCAACAGGTCTCCGCCAGCCTCGGCGTGAGCATCGCCAGCGCGGGCCTGCTGATCTCCGGCTATGCCTTCGGCGTGTTCGTGGGTGCGCCGGCGATCACGCTGGCCACTCGCAGGCTGCCGCGCAAATCCGTGCTGCTGGGGCTGATGGCGGTCTTCACCCTGGGCAACCTGGCCTGCGCGCTGGCGACCAGCTACGCCGGGCTGATGGCGGCGCGCGTGCTCGCCTCGCTGGCGCACGGCAGCTTCTTCGGCGTGGGTTCGGTGGTGGCCACGTCACTGGTGCCGGAACAGCGCAAGGCATCGGCCATCGCCACCATGTTCAACGGCCTCGCACTGGCCACGCTGATCGGCGTGCCGGCCTGCGCGTGGCTGGGCCTGCACCATGGCTGGCACGCGGCGTTCTGGGCGATCACCGCCATCGGCGTACTGGCGATGGTCTCGCTGGCGGTCCTGTTGCCGGCCACCCACGAACACGATGCGGCGCCGGTGTCGCTGGGCAGCGAACTGCGCGCCATCACGGGCGCGCCGGTACTGATCGGCCTCGCCACCACGATCTTCGGCTTCGCCGGCGTGTTCGTGGTCTACACCTTCATCGAGCCGCTGCTCATCCGCGTCACCGGCTTCGGCGACGCCATGGTCTCGCCCATCCTGCTGGTGTTCGGCCTGGGCATGGCCATCGGCAATCCGCTGGGCGGCAAGCTGGCCGACCGCCATCTGTCCAGCGCCCTGGTCGGCACGCTGGCCGCGCTGGCGGTGGTGCTGGTGGCGTTCGGCTTCGCGATGCAGGTGCGTTGGGCCATGGTGCTGACTACCGGCCTGCTCGGCATGGCGATGTTCGCCACCGTGGCGCCGCTGCAGATGTGGGTGCTGCGCCAGGCCGCCCACGCGCCCAGCCTCGCCTCCAGCCTCAACATCGGCGCCTTCAACCTCGCCAACGCACTGGGCGCATGGCTGGGCAGCGCAGCGGTGGCGCGCGGCGCGGGCCTCACCGCACTGCCGTGGATCGCCGCCGCCGTCACTGTCCTCGGCATCGCGCTGGCGGCGCAGGCGCTGCGCGGCCAACGCGCTGCGCAGACCGCCCCGCTGTGCCCGCAAGCCTGACCACTCGCCCCCACTCCCGGAGTCTCATCATGGAATACCGTTTACTCGGCCGCTCGGGTTTCAAGGTGCCCGCGCTCGGCTTCGGCACCGGCACCTTCGGCGGCAAGGGCCCGCTGTTCAGTGCCTGGGGGAACACCGATGTGGCCGAGGCGCAGCGCCTGATCGACATCTGCCTCGATGCCGGCGCCAACCTGTTCGACAGCGCCGACGTCTATTCGGATGGCGCTTCGGAAGAAATCCTCGGCGCCGCGCTGAAGGGTCGGCGCGAGCGCGCCATCCTCTCCACCAAGCTCAGCCTGCGCAACGGCGAGGGGCCGAACGACGTGGGCGCCTCGCGCCACCATCTGATCGCCGGCGTGGATCGCGCGTTGCAGCGCCTGGGCACCGACTGGATCGACCTGCTGCACCTGCACCACTTCGACGCGATGACGCCGGTGGACGAGGTGATGTCCACGCTCGACGACCTGGTGCGCGCGGGCAAGCTGCGCTACCTCGGCGTGTCCAACTTCTCCGGCTGGCAGGTCATGAAATCGCAGGCCGCCGCGGAACGCCACGGCCGCACGCGCTTCGTGGCCAACCAGGCCTATTACTCGCTGGTCGGTCGCGACTACGAATGGGAGCTGATGCCGCTGGGCCAGGACCAGGGGCTGGGCGCCATCGTGTGGAGCCCGCTGGGCTGGGGCCGGCTCACCGGAAAGATCAGCCGCGGCAAACCGCTGCCCGCCGGCAGCCGCCTGCACGACACGGCCGGCTTCGCGCCGCCGGTGGAAGCGGAACGGCTGTACCGCGTGGTGGATGCGCTGGAAGCCGTCGCCGCGGAAACCGGCCGCAGCGTGCCGCAGGTGGCGATCAACTGGCTGCTGCAGCGGCCCACCGTGTCCAGCGTGCTGATCGGCGCACGCAACGAGCAGCAGCTGGTCGACAACCTCGGCGCGATCGGCTGGAACCTCACGCCCGCGCAGGTCGCCGTGCTCGATGCCGCCAGTGCGGTGATGCCGCCCTATCCCTACTACCCTTACTGGAACGGCCCGTTCGCCGAGCGCAACCCGCCGCCGGTAGCCGCCCTTCCCGTCCTCACGGAGCCATCCCCATGAAAGCCGTCGCCCTCACACGTTACCTGCCCATCGACGATCCCGCGTCGCTGGTGGACGTTGATCTGCCGAAGCCCGTACCCACTGCGCATGACCTGCTGGTGCGCGTGGAAGCCGTATCGGTGAATCCGGTCGATACCAAGCTGCGCGCACCGAAGCCGCAGGTGGAAGCGCAGCCGAAGGTGCTCGGCTACGACGCGGCAGGCGTGGTCGAAGCCGTCGGTGCCGAGGTGCACGGCTTCCAACCAGGCGACCGCGTGTACTACGCCGGCGACGTCACGCGGCCGGGCAGCAACGCCGAGTTCCAGCTGGTCGACGCGCGACTCGCCGCGGCGATGCCGCGCACGCTGGACTTCGCCCAGGCCGCGGCGCTGCCACTGGTGGCCGTCACCGCGTGGGAGCTGCTGTTCCAGCGCATGCCGTTCGACAGCGAGCACGGCGGCGAAGGCAAGTCGCTGCTGGTGATCGGCGGCGCCGGCGGCGTGGGTTCGATCGCGACCCAGCTGGCGCGGCGCGCGGGCTTCACCGTGATCGCCACCGCCTCGCGCCCGGAAACCATGGACTGGTGCCGCGCAATGGGCGCGCAGCACGTGGTGAACCATCGCGATCCGCTGGCGCCGCAACTCGACGCGCTGGGCTTCCCGCAGGTCGACGCCACGCTGAACCTCGCCGACACCGGCCATTACTGGGACGAGCTGGGCGAACTGCTGGCGCCGCAGGGGCACGTGGGCCTGGTCGTGGAGCCGAAGGGCGCGCTGCGCATCGGCGACCCGTACAAGGCCAAGTGCATCGGCATCCACTGGGAATTCATGTTCGCGCGGGCGCGCTTCAGGACGCCGGACATGGCCGAGCAGGGCCGCATCCTCGCGCGCGTGGCCGCGCTGGTCGACGCCGGCGAGCTGAAGAGCATCCGGCACGAGGCGCTGCAGCCCATCAACGCGACGAACCTGCGCGAGGCGCATCGCCGGCTGGAATCGGGCGGAGGCATCGGCAAGCTGGTGCTGGCCGGCTGGTAACTTCCGTACCCTGCGGATGGCGGCCGCGGATCAGCCCGGTGCGGGCAGTCTGCGCACCGCCATCGCGGTCATCACCTGCGGCCAGCCGGCAATGATCAGGTCGATGCCGATGAACAGGCCGATGACCCACAGGCCGCTGACCGGCCAGCGCGCCCAGATCATCAGGCCAAGCACCAGGGTGACGACCCCGTCGAAGTTCACCCAGCCGCGCCCCGGGGCGTACGTGCTCCAGGCTGCGACGATGCGGAACACGCCGGCCACCACGAAATAGACGGCCAGCCCCAGTTGCGCCGCAACTGTTCCGTCATGCTGCGAAAACGTTCGACTGCGCTGCGTCGTACCGGCTCACGGCGTTGCCTTCCATATGGCGACCCGGTCGCCGTGCATGCACGGCGGCAAATGCCCAACCGTCATGCTGTCGGCGCCACACAGCCGGGGCGGCCATCACGCCTTGCGCCTGGCCGGCCTGGCTGGCTCGCCCTTCTTGCCCAACTGCTCCAGCAAACTGCCCATGTCCTCGGCGTGCTCTTCCTCCATCGCGAGGATGCCTTCCAGTATGCGGCGCGTGGTGGGATCCGCGGCGCCGATGTAGTCGATCATCTCGCGGTAGCTGTCGATGGCGATGCGCTCGGCGACCAGGTCTTCCTTGATCATGTCCACCAGGTTCTCGCCTTCCACGTAATCGGCATGGCTGCGTTTGGTCAGGCCCTCGGGAGAAAAATCCGGCTTGCCGTCGAGCTGGGTGATGCGCTCGGCGATCAGGTCGGCGTGGCCCTGTTCCTCGTTCGCGTGCTCCAGGAACTCTCCCTTGATCGCCTGCGAGTTGATGCCCGAGGCCGCGTAGTAGTGGTACTTGTAGCGCAGCACGCAGACGATCTCGGTGGCCAGCGCGTGGTTGAGCAGCTTCACCACGGTGGCGCGGTCCGCCTTGTAGCCTGCGGTCATCGCGCCCTTGTCGATGTCCTGGCGCGCGCGCTTGCGGATCGCTTCGATGTCGCTGACGAAGGGCTTGGCTTTGGGCATGGCTGGCTCCTGCGGTGCGGATCGCTGCCGGCGGCAGCGTGTCCTTCCAGCCTAGGCAGGCCCATGAAAAAGCCGGGTGAAGACGACTTCACCCGGCTTCGGCCGATCGGCAGAAACAAGCTGCCTCAGGCCTTGCGGTACACCTCCGCGCCCTGCGCGCGGAACTCGGCGGCCTTCTCGGCCATGCCTTCGGCCAGCGCCTCGGCTTCGCCGGTACCGTGCTCGGCGGCGTAGTCGCGCACGTCCTGGGTGATCTTCATCGAGCAGAACTTCGGACCGCACATCGAACAGAAGTGCGCGCTCTTGTGCGCGTCCTTCGGCAGCGTCTCGTCGTGGAACTCCTGCGCCTTTTCCGGATCGAGGCCGAGGTTGAACTGGTCGTCCCAGCGGAACTCGAAGCGCGCCTTGCTCAGCGCGTTGTCGCGCACCTGCGCGCCCGGGTGGCCCTTGGCGAGGTCGGCCGCGTGCGCGGCGATCTTGTAGGTGATGATGCCGTCGCGCACGTCCTGCTTGTTCGGCAGGCCGAGGTGTTCCTTCGGCGTGACGTAGCAGAGCATGGCGGTGCCGAACCAGCCGATCATCGCCGCGCCGATCGCGCTGGTGATGTGGTCGTAGCCCGGCGCGATGTCGGTGGTCAGCGGCCCCAGCGTGTAGAACGGCGCCTCGCCGCACTTCTCCAGCTGGCGGTCCATGTTCTCCTTGATCAGCTGCATCGGCACGTGGCCGGGGCCTTCGATCATGGTCTGCACGTCGTGCTTCCACGCGATCTGCGTGAGCTCGCCCAGCGTGTCCAGCTCGCCGAACTGCGCGGCGTCGTTCGCATCCGCCACGCAGCCGGGGCGCAATCCGTCGCCGAGGCTGAAGGACACGTCGTACGCCTTCATGATCTCGCAGATGTCCTCGAAGTGCGTGTAGAGGAAGTTCTCCTTGTGATGCGCAAGACACCACTTCGCCAGGATCGAGCCGCCGCGCGAGACGATGCCGGTGACGCGCTTCGCGGTGAGCGGCACGAAGCGCAGCAGCACGCCGGCGTGGATGGTGAAGTAGTCCACGCCCTGCTCGGCCTGCTCGACCAGGGTGTCGCGGAACAGCTCCCAGGTGAGGTCCTCGGCCACGCCGCCGACCTTCTCCAGCGCCTGGTAGATCGGCACGGTGCCGATCGGCACCGGCGAGTTGCGCAGGATCCACTCGCGCGTCTCGTGGATGTGCTTGCCGGTGGACAGGTCCATCACCGTGTCGCCGCCCCAGCGGATCGACCACACCATCTTCTCGACCTCTTCCGCGATCGACGAGGTGACCGCGGAGTTGCCGATGTTCGCGTTGATCTTGGTGAGGAAGTTGCGGCCGATGATCATCGGCTCGCTTTCCGGATGGTTGATGTTCGCCGGGATGATGGCGCGGCCGCGCGCCACTTCGTCGCGCACGAATTCCGGCGTGATGAGGCGCGGGATCGCCGCGCCGAAGGACTGCCCCGGATGCTGCACGCGCAGCGCGCTGTCGCCCAGCGCCTCGATGCGCTGGTTCTCGCGGATCGCGATGTATTCCATCTCCGGCGTCACGATGCCTTGTCGCGCGTAGTGCATCTGGGTGACGTTCGCCCCGGCCTTCGCGCGGCGCGGCGTGGGCAGGCGCGGGAAGCGGATCGCGGCCAGCTCGGGCGCGCTGGCGTGGCGACGGCCGAATTCGGAACTGCGCCCGTCCAGCGCCTCGGTGTCGCCGCGTGCGGCGATCCACGCCGCGCGCAGCGGCGGCAGGCCGGCGGCGAGGTCCACGCGGTAGTCCGGATCGGTGTACGGGCCGGAGGTGTCGTAGACGGTGATCGCGGGGTTCTTCTCCACGCCGAACATCGCCGGCGTGTCCGCCTGCGCGATCTCGCGCAGCGGCACGCGGAGGTCGGCGCGGCTGCCCGCGACATGGACCTTGCGCGAACCGGGGATCGGCCGCGTCACGGCTTCGGAAAGTTCCTGCGCGGCGCGCACGAGATCATTGGGCTGGGCATTCATCGACTGGGGTTCCGGCGGCTTGCGTGGGAAATCCGCACGTGGGGTGCGGCCTCTGCGCGAGGGATTCGCGCGCGAAGCGACGGCGCCGGACGCACGGACGATGGAACGCCGTGCGGCGAAGCTCCCTACACCGGTGCTAACCGGATCAGGTTCGAAGGGACTCTCTCAGCCGACCGTTGCGCCGGCACCCCCGCTTCAAGAGCGGCTATTCAAGCACGAAGCGGGGATTGCCGCGAGTGCGGCGGATGCTCAGCGCGGCGCGTAGGCGCGCAGGAAGGTGTCCACGCCGGCCCGGGCGGTGGCCTCGATCTCGGCGGCGTAGCTTTCGCCGCAGTCCACGCAGCCGAACATGCGACGCATGAACAGGTCGCCCTTGATCAGCACGAAGAACTGCACGCAGGCGCGCGGCACGTCGGCGATGGCGAGCTGGTTCGCGTCAACCGCCTGCTGCAGCAGGCGTTCCATCAGGCCGTGCGTACGCAGCGTGCCTTCCTCCCAGAGCAGCCGGCCGAAACGCGGATTGCCCTGGCGGCAGTCGCCGAGGATGGCGCGGAACGTGCCCACGTTCTCGGCGTCGCAGTCCAGCCGCGCATGGATCAGCGCCACGCGGTGCAGGATCTGCTCGATCGACGCGTGCGGGTCGTAGTCGTAGGTGTTTTCGGGCAGCAGGTCCTCGATGCGCGCGCGTATCACTTCGCGGAACAGGTTGTCCTTGTCGCCGAAATGGCTGTAGACGGTGAGCTTGGAGACGCCGGCCTCGGCGGCGATCGCGTCCATGCTGGTGCCGGCGAACGCGTTGCGGATGAACAAGGCCTTGGCCGCGGCGAGGATCGCCGCGCGCTTTTCCAGATCCTTCGGTCGCCCCGGTCCCTGCGACCTGACCGGCGAGATGCTGCTCATGTCTAAGCCTTCCCAAAACGAGATGCGGACTTTATTATACGCATTGGTTCAATTATTTCCAGTCAGATGGCGGGGAGTGTCCGCGGACATGATCCGCGACATGACGTGCGTCAGCGCATCGCGGTGACTTCCGGCACTTCGTGATGCACCGCGCGGGCCGCAGGCTAGTCATTGTCGGGGCAAGGCCAAGCCCTTATCCTTTCTGGTCTTTTTCGACACTCACGGAACCCTGGCAGACATGGCGATGAACTTCGAGCAGGCGCGGACGAACATGGTGGAAAACCAGGTGCGTCCGTGGGAGGTGCTGAACGGCCGCGTACTGGACACGCTGGGCCGCGTGCGGCGCGAGGATTTCGTCGCGCCCGAGCACCGCCAGCTCGCGTTCGCCGACCTGTGCCTGCCGCTGGGCCATGGCGAAGTGATGATGAAGCCGGTGGTGGAAGGCCGCGTGCTGCAGGCGCTGGACCTGCAGGGCAGCGAGCGCGTGCTGGAGATCGGCACCGGCTCCGGCTTCCTCGCCGCCTGCCTCGCCAGCCTCGCGGCCGAGGTCGTCAGCGTCGACATCCATGCCGACTTCACCGCGACCGCGGGCCAGCGCCTGCAGGCGGCCGGCGTGACGAACGCGCGGCTCGCCACCGGCGAAGCGGTGCAGGGCTGGCAGCCGGACGGCCTGTTCGACGCCGTCGTCGCCACCGGCGCGGTCGCCGAAGTGCCGTCGCGCTGGCTGGGCTGGCTCAAGCCGGGCGGTCGCCTGCTGGTGATCCGCGGCCTGTCGCCCGCGCAGCAGGCCGTGCTGCTCACCCACGAGGGCGATGGCCGCTACCGCGAGGAAGCATTGTTCGAGACCGACCTGCCCTACCTCGTCCACGCCGCGCCATCGGCGCGTTTCGTGCTCTGAACGCCCACCGACCGACATCGACTCCCCCACGAGGCAACCCATGCGTTTGAAGCTGCTCACCCTGGCTCTGGCCCTGGCCGCCGTCTCGCTGCCCAGCCACGGCGAAGACCTGCTGGACGCCTACCGCGAGGCGCGCGCCAACGATCCGGTGCTGGCCCAGGCCGACGCCACCCGCCTCGCCACGGGCGAGGGCGTGAACCAGGCGCGGGCGTTGCTGCTGCCGCAGATCAGCGGCGACTTCTCGCTGAGCCAGACCAACGGCGGCGGCGGCGGCCGCGTCCAGGATCCGAACAACCCGAACCAGTTCATCAGCACCAGCTCGTTCGGCCACAGCCGCACGCGCAACCTCAGCGCGAACCTCAGCCAGACCGTGTTCGACTTCAGCAAGTACGCCAACCTGAAGTCCGCGCACGCCTCGGCGAACGCCCAGGACGAGCTGTACCAGGCCGCGCTGCAGAACCTGTTCGTGCGGGTCGCCAGCGCCTACTTCACGGTGCTCACCGACCAGGACCAGCTCGCGTTCGCCAAGGCCAACGAGGACGCGTACAAGCGGCAGTTCGAGCAGTCCGACCAGCGCTACAAGGTCGGCCTGTCGGCGGTCACCGACGTGTACCAGGCCAAGTCCTATTACGAAGCGGCCAAGGCGCAGACCATCGCCGCGCAGAACACCCTGGACAACGACCGCGAGGCGCTGAGCCAGATCACCGGCAAGCCCACCGGCAACCTGAAGAAGCTGCGCGACGAACTGCCGATGAACGCGCCCGATCCCGCCGACCCCGATGCCTGGGTGAAGCAGGCGCTGATCAACAACCCCAGCCTGCTGGCGCAGCAGCAGAACGTGCGGGCGGCCGATGCCAACGTCACCGCGGCGCGCTCGGGCCATCTGCCCACGATCAGCGCGAACGTCAGCTACGGCAAGAGCGCGAGCTGGTACCAGAACGCGGCGATCCACTCCAACACGCCGTCGCAGACCACGGTGGGCCTCACGCTCAGCGTGCCGATCTTCTCCGGCGGCATGACCCAGTCCAAGGTGCGCCAGTCCATCTACAACCGCGACGCCGCGCAGGACTCGGAGGAAATCGAGCGCCGCCAGGTGAGGGCGAACACGCTGAACTACTACCGCTCGGTGCTGGCCGGCGTCAGCCAGGTGCAGTCCGGCAAGGCCGCGGTGGATTCCGCGCAGAAGGCGCTGGACGCCACCCGCGCGGGTTTCGAGGTGGGCACGCAGACCATGGTCAACGTGCTGCTGGCGATCCAGGTCCTGACCCAGGCGGAAAGCACGTATTCGCAGTCGCGCCACCAGCTGGTGCTCAACCGCCTGCTGCTGAAGCAGAGCGCCGGCACCGCCAGCCTGGACGACTTGCAGGGCATCAACGCGCTGCTGCAGTAATCCTGCCGCGACACGCATTGCGACGGCCGGGCCTTGCCCGGCCGTCGTCGTTCCGGCGCGGCATCACTGCCCCAGTTGCTCGCCGATCAGGCGCATCACCCGCCCCACCGCGCCGCGCTCGCGCTCGAACACCCGCTGTGCGGCCAGCCCCATCTCCTGGCGGTGCGCGTCGTCGCGCAGCAGGCCCAGCACGGCGTCGCCCAGCGCACCCGCCTCCGGCACGCGCTGCGCGCCGCCCTGCTCGACCAGGCAGGCGGTGATGTCCTCGAAGTTGAAGGTGTGCGGCCCCACCAGCACCGGCGTGCCCAGCGCGGCCGGCTCGAGCACGTTGTGGCCGCCGATCGGCACCAGGCTGCCGCCCACGAAGGCCAGCTGCGCGCCCGCATAGAACGGCATCAGCTGGCCCATCGCGTCGATCACGAAGACCTGGTTCGACAGGGCCGGCCGGCCGTCGACGCCATACGTGCCCGCGGTGAAGCCCAGGCTGCGCACCGCGTGTTCGACCGGCTTGAAACGCTCCGGATGGCGCGGGGCGATCAGCAGCAGCGCATCGGGCATGCGCTTGAGCACCGCGAGATGCGCCTCCAGCACCGCCTGCTCCTCGCCCTCGTGGGTGCTGGCCGCCATCCACACCGGCCGGCGTGAGCCCCAATGCTCGCGCAGTCGGGCGCCCTGCTCCTGCGCGTCCTGCGGCACCGGCATGTCGTACTTCAGGTTGCCGCACACCACCACGCGCTCGGGCGGCGCGCCGATCAGGCGGTAACGCGCCGCGTCGGCATCCGACTGCGCGGCAATCAGTCGCACGCAACCCAGCGCCGCACGCACCATGCCGCGCAGCGGCCGCGGCCGATAGCCGCGCAGCGAGCGCTCGGACAGCCGCGCATTGACGATCATCAGCGGGATCCGGCGGCGACGGCAGGCGAAGTAGAGGTTGGGCCAGATCTCGGTCTCCACGATCAGCGCCAGCCGCGGCTGCACGCCGGCCAGGAAGCGGCTCACCGCATACGGCAGGTCGTAGGGCAGGTAGACGTGGAACACGCTGTCGCCGAACAGCTGCTGCAGCCGCGCGGTGCCGGTGGGCGTCACGGTGGTCACCACCACCGGCGCGTCCGGGTAGTCGCGCTGCAGCGCCTTGATCAGCGGCTCGGCCGCATTCACCTCGCCCACCGATACCGCGTGCACCCACAGGCTGCCGGCCAGGTCCGGCGGCGCCTTGAAGAAACCGAAGCGCTCGGCCCAGCGCCAGTAATACGGCCGCGAGCGGAACCCGCGCAGCGCCAGCCGCAGCACGATCAGCGGCGTCACCAGATACATCGCGAGGGTGTAGAGATAACGCAACGGCAGGCTCCGGCAACAGCGCCCGAGTATACGGGAGCGCCCCCGGCGCCCCGGCGTGCCGCGGCACGCGTCCATTACAATGCCGCGGATGCCCGGCACCCCGCGACCCGACTTCCACCGCTCCCTGCTCGCGCCCCGCCATTGGCCGGCATGGCTGGGCGTGGGCGCGATCCGGCTGGTGGCGCTGCTGCCGTTTCCGGCACTGATGTGGCTGGGTCGCGCGCTGGGCGCGCTGGTGCAGCGCCTGCCGTCCGCGCGCCGCGCCGTGGCGGCGACCAACATCGCGCTGTGCTTTCCCCGACTGGACGCGAAGGCGCAGGCCGCGCTGGTCGACGCCCACCTGCGCGACATCGGCCTGATGCTGGTGGAATTCGCGCTGGGCTGGCTGGGCTCGGAACGCGCGATCGCCCGCGTGCCGGTGCGGATCGAGGGGCTGGAGCATCTCGAGGCCGCCCGCGCGCAGGGCCATGGCGTGCTGCTGGTGGGCGGCCACTTCTCGCACCTGGAGCTGTGCGCGCGGCTGGTGTCGCGGCGCATCCGCATCGCCGGCATGTACCGCAGGATGGATTCGACCGTGTTCGAGTGGGTGGTGCTGCGCGCGCGTCTGGGCTATGCCGACGCGATGTTCGACAAGGACGACATCCGCGGCACGGTGAAATACCTGCGCGCGGGCGGCACGCTGTGGTACGCGCCCGACCAGGACATGCGCAGCAAGGACAACGTGTTCGTGCCGTTCTTCGGGGTGCCCGCGGCCACCATCACCGCCACCCACCACCTGGCGCGCCTGTCCGGCGCACTGGTGATCCCGTTCTTCCACCGCCGGCTGCCGGGCAACGGCGGCTACGTCCTGCGCCTGGGCGCGCCGCTGGACGGATTCCCGGGCGCCAGCGCGGCGGACGATACCGCGCGCGTCAACGCCTGCATCGAGCGGATGGTGGGCGAGGCGCCGGAGCAGTACCTGTGGGTGCACAAGCGCTTCAAGACCCGCCCGCCCGGCCTGCCGCCGGTGTACTGACAGGCTGAACGCCGGTTCAGCGGCGACGAAATACCGCAGCTCCTCCATCGGTCCGCGAAAGCTGCCGCAAAGGCTGCGCGCCTAGCATGCGCGCCATGCCCGTCCCCATCCTGATGTACCACAACATCGCGCCCGTACCGCGCGGGTTGAAACGCTGGCGCAGCCTCTATGTGCACCCACGTTCCTTCGCGCGGCAGATGGCGCTGCTGCAGCGGCTCGGCTATGCCGGGTTGTCGATGAGTGCGGCCATGCCGTACCTGCGCGGCGAGCGGCAGGGCCGCGTCGCCGTGATCACGCTGGACGACGGCTACGCCGACAACCTCGACAACGCGCTGCCGATACTGCAGCGCCACGGCTTCAGCGCCACCTGCTATGCGGTGAGCGGCGCGCTGGGGCGCCACAACGACTGGGACGACGCCAAGCTGGGCGTGCGCAAGCCGATGATGGACGCGGCGCAACTGCGCGCCTGGCACGCCGGCGGCATGGAGGTGGGCGCGCACACCCGCACGCATCCCCGCCTCAGCCAGTGCGGCGACGCGCAACTGCGCGACGAGATCGCCGGCAACAAGGACGAGCTGGAAGACCTGCTCGGCGCGCCGGTGACGCAGTTCTGCTACCCCTACGGCGACCACGACGAACGCGTGGTGGACGCCACCCGCGAAGCCGGCTTTGCGGCCGCCACCACGGTGCAGCGCGGCCGCGCACGGCCGGGCGGCGACCTGTGGCGGCTGCCGCGCGTGGCGGTGGCGCGCAGCCACATGCTGCCGCAATTCGCCTGGCGCGCGTTCACCGACTACGAGGACCGGCACGCATGAAGTTCCTGTTTGCCGGCACCAGTCGCAAGAACGGAGGCGCCGAGGCCCACTTCGTCACGCTCACCCGGGCCCTGGCCGGCGGCGGCCACACCGTGGAAGCGGTGGTGCATCCCGGCGCACCGATGGCGCAGGCGCTGGCGGACTCGGCGGTGCGCCTGCACCACGGCCAGTTCCGCAACATCTTCGACCTGCGCGGCTACCGCGCGCTCATCGCCGCCGCGCGCCAGCTGAAGCCGGACTGGCTGGTGGGCGGCTTCGGCAAGGAATACTGGCCGCTGATCCTGGTTGGACGCCTGCTCGACATCCCGGTCGCGCTGTTCCGCCATCGCCTCAAGCCGATGAACGGGCTGTCGACCCGGCTGGTGGCGCGCTGCGCGCAGCGCTTCTTCGCCGTGTCGAACTACGCGCGCCGCGACTACATCGAACACGGCATGCCTGCCGAACGCGTGCAGGTGCTGTACAACCCGGTGGACATGGACCGCTGCCGTCCCGACCCGGCGTTGCGCGCGGACCTGCTGCAAAAGCTGGGGTTGGGCGAGGACGCGATCGTGCTGGGCTGCTTCGGCCGCCTGCACGCCGGCAAGGGCATCTACACCCTGCTCGACGCCGCCAACGCGGCAATGGCGCGGGAGCCGCGCCTGCACTGCCTGTGGCTGGGCGACGGCAGCGACACGCAACGGCTGCACGACAGCATCGCCGCGTCGCCGTTCGCCGCGCGCCACCACCAGCTGGGCTGGGTCGCGGATGCGTCGCCGTACTACAACGCGCTGTCGATGCTGGCCTTTCCCTCGATCGCGACGGAGGCGTTCGGCCGCACGCCAGTGGAGGCGCAGGCCTGCAATGTGCCCGTACTGTGCAGCGACGCATTCGGCATCCCGGAGACGCTGCAACCCGGCATCACCGGCCTGCTGCTGCCGCCCGGCGACACCGCGGCGTGGCGCGACGGCATCCTTTCGCTGTGCAACGACGCAACGCGCCGCCCGATGGCGGCGGCCACGCGCGAATTCGCGCTACGCCGCTTCAGCACGCTGGTGATCGCCTCCGAATTCGTGCGCAAGCTCGACGTGCTGCCGCTGGGCATGTCCTGACCCGTAACCGGCAGGTTCGTCGCATCCACCGAGCCCGGTCCCGGGGCGAACTCCATCCCGGCTATGCCGGACAGGCCTCGGCACAGGTGACGGTGGTCGTCGACGGAGAGCGCGATCCGCAAGCCACCGGCACGGAATGATTCCCGGCACGGCAATGACCCGGAAGCAGAACCCGGGTGGACGAAATTGCGATCGCTGCACGCCGCAACCCCATGCGATCCACTGCATGCTTCCGCGCCGCCCTCATCGCAACTTGCCGCGACCGCCGAAGTTGTTGCCTGACCCGGGGGAACCGGCAACCGCCGCACGGCGCTAGCGCAGGCGCGCGCGGCGTCTCGCCTCGTACAGCTTCGCGTACTTCAGGAACACGTAGTTCGCCCCCACCACGCTGGCGATGAAACCGGCCCAGCCGTTGAGGAAGTAGCGCTTGAACAGGTACTGGCGCAGGAAGAACACGGGCGGGTAGACCACCATGCGCAACCTGGTGAAGCGTTGGCGGCGGCGCAGCTTGTGCGCCACCAGCGCGCTGCTGTAGCGGTTGATGCGGTCGATGCGGCCGGCGATATCGGGATCGCTGTCGTTGACGAAGTCGGCCCCGCGCAGCGTCTTCACCGCGCCGTCCACTTCCATGGCGGAGTGGATCTCCACGTCGTTCATGCGACCGCGGCGGCGGTCGTACAGGCGCAGGTGCGCGTTGCGCGAGCTCCACGGATGCTGCACGGTCCAGAACATGCGCTCGCGCCGCGGCAGGCGGAAGCCAGCGTGCTTCGGCTGCACGAGGGCGCGCTCGATCACCGCGCGGCTGGCCGGCGACAGCACCTCGTCGGCATCCAGGTTGAGGATCCAGTCGTGACTGGCCATGTCGATCGCGCGCTGCTTCTGCGGGCCGAACTCGTCGAACGCATGCGTGGCCACGTGCGCGCCGTGGCGGCGGGCAATCGCCAGCGTGTCGTCGGTGGAGCCCGAATCCAGCACCACGATCTCCTCGGCCCAGTCCACGCCGGCGAGGCAGGCATCCAGCGTGGCGGCGTTGTTGAGGGTGATCACCACCACCGACAGCGGCTCACGCGCCATCCCGACTCCCCCGGGGAAGCGCTTCCCTGAAAAGTCCGGCATGGGTGCCGGGTTTTTCCTCTCCGACCGGCGCGCCGGCAACAGACAGGCTTGCGCACCACAGCCCCAGCAGCCACGCGAACAGCAGCCCCCACCACGCCGAATAGAACGCGAGGTGGGTGTTCAGCGGAAACAGCATCACGCCAAGCGCCAGCGTGGCCGGGAACGCGCGTTCGCGCGCCGCCGCCCCCACGCGCCGCCACGCGCGCCACGCCAGCGCCGCCGCGGCCAGCCACAGCGCGAGGCCGACGGCGCCGGTCTCGGTGAGGATCTCCAGCACGATCTGGTGCGCGTGGCAGGCGCCCTCGCCCTCGCCGCAGGATTCGGCCACGATGAAGTGGTCGTTCGCCGGCGCGAACTGCGGGTAGGCGTAGCGGAACGCGCGCACGCCCACGCCGTTGAACGGATGCGCGGCGATCATCTTCACGCTGTCGTGCCAGATGTCCAGCCGTCCGGTCAGCGCCTGGTCCAGGCCGCCATGCGTGCCATGCAGCGCGTCCAGCGTGCGCTCCATGCGCGCCTCGAAACGGCTGGACGTGCGCCACGCCAGGCCGCCAGCCAGCGCCAGCGCCACCGCGCCCAGCACGCAGTACAGCGCGAAGCGTCGCCACGAGTGCGCCTCGCGCCAGGCAAACGCCAGCGCCACCAGCCCGTAGCACAGCCATGCCGCGCGCGAGCCGGCCAGCAGCACCGGCCCCAGCACCAGCAGGAAGGCGACGACCAGTCCGGGCAGGCCCCAGCGCCGCCGCGCCGCCCACAGCGCGAACGGCGACAGCACCGCCAGCGTGGGTCCCAGCTTGAGATTGCGCGCGCCGAAGATGCCGGAAATGCGCTCGGCCTCGGCGTGCCCGCCCAGGCTCCAGCCGGTGAGCGCCTGCGCCCACGCGTCCAGCACCCACCACGCCAGCACGCAGGCCACCGCGAAATACAACGTGTGCAGCCGGCGCTCGCCGCGGATCGCGAAGCACGCATACAGGCCCAGCGGCAGGTAGCGCAGCAGCGCCGCCACCGTGCTCCAGCTCTTGCCGGGCGCCAGCGAGTCGAAGGCCGAGAACAGCGCCGCACCGACATAGGCCGCCAGCAGCCACAGCAGCAGCTTCGCGCCCGGATGCCCGCGCCAGTCCTGCGGCGCGCGTGCGAACGCCAGCACCACGCCGACGAGGCACAGGAAGGTGCCCAACTCGCTGCTGCGCCCGAACGGCAGCAGCGCGATCACCAGCCAGAACGGCAGCAGCGGCGAGCGCAGGGCGGTCTTGAGGGAATCGATCGCGGAAGTCATGCGGAAGCCGTGGCGACGACGGTGCCGCATTGTAGGGCCTCAGCCCGCGGCCACGTCCCCGTACAGCGCCAGCACGGCCTGCTGCATGTCCTCCAGCCGGTAGGCGTGCAGCATGGGAATGGGTGGCGCCACGCGCAGCAGTTCGGCGGCGCGTTCCACCAGCCGCTCGCCGTCGCCCAGGGGCACGCGGCCGGCCGGATACAGCTCGGCCAGCAGTTCGCCCACGCCGCCGTGCGCGTAACCCAGCACCGGGCGGCACAGCGACAAGGCCTCGATCACGGTGCGGCCGAAGGATTCGGGCTTGTTCGACAGCTGCAGGATCAGGCTGGAAATCGCGTAGACGTCGCGCACGTCGCTGCGCGGCGGCGTCAGCACGACCTGCGCCTCCACGCCGCGCTCGCGGATCAGCGCACGCAGTTCCTCCACGTACGCCTCGCGCCCGGCCTCGATCACGCCCAGCAGCAGCAGCCGCGCGTCGATGCCGCGCCGCTTCAGGTTCGCCAGCAGCTCGATCGCGTCATGGTGGCCCTTGAGCCGGGTGCCGCGGCCGGGCAGCGTGAGCAGGGGCGCGCCGGCCAGCGCGGGATACTCGGCGAAGAACGCCTGCTTCCACGCCTCGTCCGGGCGATGGCCGTACGGGAAATCGACGGGATCGATGCCGCGCGGGATCACCCGCACCCGGCCCGGTTCCAGCCAGCGGTAATGGCCCAGCACGTAGTCGCGCAAGGTCTGCGACACCACGATCACCCGCTCGCCGCGCAGCAGGATCGCGCTGTAGGCGCCGGGCGAATTGAAGCCGTGCACGGTGGTGACGAAATGCGGCCGCGGCTTCAGCCCCTTCAGCGTCCACCAGCCCAGCCACGCCGGCAGGCGCGAGCGCGCATGCACGATGTCGGGCTTCAGCGTCTGCAGGTGCCGGCGCAGCGCGCCCAGCCGCCCCAGCGTGGCCAGGGACTTGCGACCCAGGTCCAGCGTGACGTGTTCGCTGCCCTCGGCCACCAGCTGTTCCACCATGCGCCCGCCAGCCGAGATCACCACCGAGCGGTGGCCGGCCTGCACCAGCGCACGGCCCACCTCCAGCACGGAGCGCTCCGCGCCGCCGGACTGCAACGCGGGGATCAGCTGGACCACGGTCAATCGCGGGGCGCTTGCGACACTGCCGGACATGGTTCCCGCCTGCGGGCCTGCATCCTGGTGCACGAGTTTCATCCTTGAGCTCTAGCAAGAAGAATGCCGCCGTCACCCTGAACGGCAGTACGGATCAGTCGCGCAGGACGTAACGTGCTCCGCAATAAGGACAAACCGACTCGCCGCCGTCATCAACCACCGGCAGATAGACCTTCGGATGGGAATTCCACAGCGCCATTCCCGGCATCGGGCAGGACAGCGGCAGGTCCGCGCGCGTCACTTCGTAACGATTTTCGGCATTCGCGAGGATGGGCGTGACAGCCGCGGCGGTGGCGGACATGGGATGACTCCGGACTGGATGCAAGACGCGCCATGGTAGCAGGCCGCCACCCACCGGCAGAGCGGCATCGCCGGACGCGGCGCCCACGAAAAAGCCCGCGCCGTCGCCGGCGCGGGCCCATCAGTGGCGCGCAGTGCGGCTTACTTCGCCTTCGGCACCGCCGCTTCGGTGGTGATGCGGATCCTGATCTCGTCGCCGACCATCGGCACGTAGGCGCCCACGCCGAAATCCGAGCGCTTCAGGGTGGCGGTGGCGTCGAAGCCGATCGACTGCGCCTTGGTCATCGGGTGCGGGCCGACCCGGTTCAGCGTGGCGTCCAGCGTCACCGGCCTGGTCACGCCGTGCACGGTGAGGTCGCCGGTGACCTTGAAGTGCTTGTCGCCTTCCGGCTGGACGCTGGTGCTCTTGAACGTCACCACCGGGTACTTCTCGGCATCGAAGAAATCCGCCTTCTTGAGGTGCTTGTCCAGGTCCGGCACGTGGGTGTCCAGCGCGGACAGCGGCAGCGTCACGTCCACCGAGGATTTCGCCGGGTTCTGCTCATCGAACACCAGCGTGCCCTCGCCCAGGCCCAGGTCGGCGGTGGGGTTGGAGTAGCCGAAATGGTTCCAGCTGAACAGCACCATGGTGTGGCCCGGGTCCATCTTGTAGGTGACGGGCGCGGCCTGGACGGTGGCCGCGGCGGCGAGCAGGCCCGCGATCAGGAGATAACGAAACGTGCGCATGGAAATTCTCCGCAATGGGTGGGTGATCGGCCGTGCGACAGGCGCGCCGGCAGGGGGGAAAACCAACGACCGGGCCGTGTCGGCGCCTCGGAACGACAGGCAATCGCGGTTATCCTCGAACCGCCGACGAGACGGCAACAGTACACCCGGCAGTGTATAGACACGCCGCCACGCCAGAAACGCGACCGGGAGCAACGCAGCGTGCACGCAAGGGAAACAATCCAGGCCTCTTCTGCCGCGGATTCGGCATGAGGGAGGAATGCTGGGCCATCACCGACGCCTCCGCGGGCAACCAGCGGCAGGCGCTGGCGCTGGCCGAGATGATGGGCCTGCCGGTGCGCCACCTGCTGCTGGAGCCGCGTGCGCCATGGTCGTGGCTGGCGCCGCGTTTCGCGATCGGCGGCGCGCTGGCGCTGCCGGCGGACCAGCGGCCCCAGTTCGCGCGGCCGTGGCCACGGCTGGCGATCGGCTGCGGGCGCGCCGCCGCGCTGTTCACCCGCATGCTGCGCCGCCTGTCGCGCGGCCAGTGCCACACGGTGCAGATCCTCGATCCGCGCATCGACCCGGCGCACTGGGACACGGTGATCGCACCGCGCCACGACCAGCTCGCCGGCCCCAACGTGCTGCAGCCGCTGGGCTCGCTGAACCCGGTGGACGAGGACTGGCTGGCCGACGGCCGCGATGCCTGCCCCGTCTTCGAGGACCTGCCGCAACCGCGCGTCGGCGTGCTGCTGGGCGGCCCGCGCAAGCAGCTCGTGCTGGATGCGGATTACGCCCGCGGGCTGGTCACGCATCTGCTCGCCCGGCACGAGCGCGAAGGCGGCAGCCTGCTCGCGCTGGCCTCGCGCCGCACGCCGCCGGACGTGCTGGCGATCGTCCGCGACGCGCTGGCGCAGGTGCCGGGGCTGGTGTGGTCCGGCCCCGACGACGGCCGCAACCCCTACCCCGGCGTGCTGGGCTGGGCCGACCGGCTGGTGGTCACGCCCGACTCGGTGAACATGCTCAGCGAGGCCTGCGCGGTCGGCTGCCCCGTGCACACGCTGGTCGCGGCGCCGCTGCCGGACAAGCTCGCGCGCTTTCACCAGGCCCTGCGCGAGCGCGGACTGCTGCATGACCCGGATGCCGTCGCACCCGCGCGGCAGACGCCACTGCGCGAGACCGCGGCGATCGCCGACGCGCTGCAGAGGCGCATGGGAGCGCGCTGATTCCTCTGCGGCGCATGCCGGTTCCACGAGCGCATCGCCGGCAGGCGGCACGGCCTCAGTCGAACGCGAACCCCAGCGCCTGCGTGACCGCGGCGACTTCGCCGCACAGGATCTCCAGCGCGGCGTCGCGCGGCGCGAGGCGCGGGCGCGCGTCCAGCGTGCAGGCCAGCGAGCGCTGCAGCAGGCCCGCATGCGCTCCCGACAGCATCGCGAACTGGGCCGTGTCGAGCAGCCCCGCGTCGCGGCAGGCGACCAGCAGCGCCGCGTTCGAGGTGACGCCCAGCAGCGCGGGATGCCGCGCGGCATGCGCCAGCACCAGCCCCTGCAGCGCGAACTCGATGTCCAGCAGCGTGCCGCGCCCCTGCTTGAGATCGATGTACTGCGCGTCCGAGCGGTCGCGTTCGCCACGCCAGCGGCGGCGCATCTGGCTCACTTCGTCGACCACCACGGCGGCCGTCCGCACCGCGCCGAGGATGTCGCGGCGCACCGCGGCGAGCGCCGCGCCCAGCGCGGCATCGCCGGCCACCGGGCGGGCGCGCAGCAGCGCCTGGTGTTCCCAGGTCCACGCGCGGCTGTGCTGGTAGGCGACGAACGCGTCCAGGCTGCCCACCAGCAGTCCCTTGGAACCGTCCGGCCGCAGCCGCGTGTCCACTTCGTACAGGCGGCCGGCGCGGGTGGACACGGTGAGCCAGTTCATCACGCGCTGGGCGAGGCGCTGGTACCAGCGCGCGCCCTCGATGGGCCGCGCGCCGTCGCTCATTGCCTGCGCGCGGCGGCCGTCGTAGACGAAGACCAGGTCCAGATCGGAGGCGAAGCCCAGCTCCTCGCCGCCCAGGCTGCCGTAGCCCAGCACCGCGAAGCCGGAGCCTTCGCCCGGCAGGCGGCCGTGCTGGGCGACCAGTTCGCGCTCGGCCAGCGCGGTGATCGCGCCCACCACCGACTCGGCCAGCGCGGCGAGCCGGCGCGCGGTGGCCGCCGCGTCGGCGCGGCCGTCGTTGAACGCAAGGCCGAGGCGGAACGCGGTGGAGGACTGGAATTCGTTGATGCGCTCGAGTTCCGCCTCGGCCTCGCGTTCCTCCAGCGTGGACAGCACGCGGGCGATCTCGGCGGCGATGTCGGCGCGCTTCAGCGGCAATTGATCGATGCGCGGATCGAGCACGTCGTCCAGCAGCAGCGGCTGCGCGATCACCTGCGCGGCCAGCAGGGCGCTGTCGGCGAACAGCGTGGCCAGCCGCTTGCGCGCGGCCGGCTGCTCCTCCAGCAGCGCGAGATAGGACGAGCGCCGCGCCACCGCCTGGGTCAGCCGGCACAGCCGCAGCAGGCAGGGCACCGGCGCCGCGCTGTCGCGCGCCGCGGCGATCAGTTGCGGCATCAGGTGGTCCAGCCGCTCGCGCGAACGCGCCGACATCGCACGCACCGCGCCGGCCTGCGGCAGTTTGGCGAGCACATCGGCCAGTTCCGCGCCGGGCACGAAGCCGCTGGCCTCCAGCAGGTCCGCGTCCAGCGTCTCGGCGCAGGCGGCCTGCCACAGCGCCGCGTCCGCCGCGGGCACGCGGGCGCTGCGCCCGCCCTGCGGCATCAGCACGGCGGCGAACTCGGTGGCCACGATCTCGCGGTGCTGCGCCAGCGCCTGCGCCAGCGGTTCCCACGCCGGCCAGTCCAGCCCGTTCGCGATGCGCTCGCGGCTCAGCGCATCGGCCGGAATGTCGTGGGTCTGCGCATCGCGCAGCATCTGCACGCGGTTCTCCAGCCGGCGCAGGAACACGTAGGCCTCGCGCAGCGCCTTCGCGCGCGTGGCGGGAATGTGGCCGCGCGCCTCGCAGGCCGCCAGCGCGGGCAGCAGGCCACGTACGCGCAGCGACGGCTCGCGGCCGCCGCGGATCAGCTGGGTGAGCTGCACGATGAACTCGATCTCGCGGATGCCGCCGGAGCCGAGCTTGAGGTTCTCGGTGAGGTCCTTGCGCGCCACCTCGGCGTCGATCAGCGTCTTCATCTCGCGCAGGCCGGCGAACGCGGTGTAGTCCAGGTACTTGCGGTAGATGAACGGCCGCAGCAATTCCTGCAGGCGCTTGCCGGCGGCGCGGTCGCCGGCCACCGGGCGCGCCTTGATCCACGCATAGCGTTCCCAGTCGCGGCCCTCGCGCTGGTAGTACTGCTCCATCGCCGAGAACGACAGGGCGAGCCGCCCCGCGTTGCCGAACGGCCGCAGGCGCAGGTCCACGCGCGCGCAGATGCCGTCCACCGTGGGTTCGTGGAGCAGGCGCACCAGTTGCCGGCCCAGCCGCACGAAATACTCGCCATTGTCGAGCACGCGCGTGCCGTCGCTCTCGCCGCCGTGCGGGTAGGCCAGCACGAGGTCGATGTCGGAGGAGAAGTTCAGCTCCACGCCGCCCAGCTTGCCGAAGCCCACCACCACCAGCCGCTGCCGTTCGCCCTCGCGGCTGCGCGCGTGGCCGTAGCGTGCGGCCAGCGCGCGCTCGGACCAGGCCAGCGCCACTTCCAGCAGGGACTCGTACAGCACGCTGGTGGCGGACAGCGTCTCCGGCAACTCGTCCAGCCCGTTGACGTCGCGGAACACCAGCCGCAGCGCCTCGGCGTGGCGGAAGCGGCGCAACACGGCCAGCGTCTGGATTTCGTCCTCGGGCAGCTTCAGTGCATCGATGCGCGCCGCGGCATCGGCGTTCGAGCGCAGGCGCTCCAGCCCCGCGGGCGACAGCAGCGCAGGCTGGGCGCGCCAGGCCTCGAACGCGAAGTCGCTGGCGCCCAGCGTGCGGCGGATGCGTTCGGCCACGCCGGCGTCGTCGTGCAGGGGCACGCCCGCCGCGCGGCAGCGGGCGGCCAGTTCGGCATAGCGGTCGTCGATGAGGGCGCGCAGGGCGGCGGATTCGCGGACGGGGGCAGGCATCCGGCCATTGTGCCGCAGCCCGGGCGCCGACCGGCGGCACCCCGTGCACCTGGGGCCGCGCGACGGGTTGCAGCAACGGCCCCCGGCAAACGTCCGGTTCATGTCAATCTGATTACCGTTCCTTTGCAGTCCCCCATGACAACCGAGTCCCGGTTCCGCCATGCCCCCATCCGCTGTCCCCATTCCACGCCGCACGGCATCGCGCATCGCCCTGGTCCTGGCGATGGCGCTGGTCTTCGTGCTGCTCACCGGCCTGCTCGACGGCGGCATGGGCGTACACCCCCTGCGCATGCTTGACCAACCGCGCTTCCCGGTCGCGAACGCGCTGCCGGGCCTGCTGTTCGCCGGCCTGCTGCTGGCGACGACGCGCCGCCTGCTGCTGTCCTTCGGGCTGGCCTATCTGCTGCAGGGCCTGATCTACGGCGTCAACGCGCTGAAGACGGCGAACCTCGGCATTCCGCTGCTGCCGGCGGACTTCCGCATGGTGGGCCAGTTGCGCAAGGGCGGCATGCACCTGCTGGCCGGCTACCTGCCGCACAGTCCGTGGCCGTATCTGGCGCTGGTCGCGGGCGCGGCGATCCTCGTGGCGATGTGGCGGCTGGAGCCGCCGCTGTTCGCGCGCCGCACCGGCGGCAAGCGCCTCGTGGCCAGCGGCGCACTGGCGCTCATGCTGGGCAGCCTGTTCGGCGGCTGGAGCGGCTGGGCGGCGTTCTACAACGGCCACGTGCTGTGGCTGGAGCCGTGGTCGGCCGCGTCCACGCGCGTGCACTCCGGCCTGCTCAGCGAGCTGGTGATGTTCCACCTGCAGTACAACAAGCAGAAGCCGAAACCCGACCGCGCCATCGCCGAGCAGTTGATCGACCAGTCCGCCGACGCCCTGCGCCAGCACCTGCAGACGCCGAACGCCGCCGTGCTGCCCGACATCGTGGTGGTGCAGAGCGAGTCGTTCTTCGACCCGCGCATCATGCAGGGCTACGCGCACAGCGACCTCGCGCCCAACCTGCGACGCCTCGCCGCGCACGGCGCCAGCGGCGCGCTGCACGTGCCCACCTTCGGCGGCGGCACCATCCGCACCGAGTTCGAAATGCTCACCGGGCTTTCGCTGCGCTACTTCGACAACCTGCAGTTCCCCTACCTGCAGATGAACCACAAGCTGGTGCCGAGCCTGGTGCACGTGCTGGACAAACGCGGCTACGAGACGGTGGCCGTGCACGGCAACGACCCCACGTTCTGGAACCGCAACACCGCGTTCAAGGCGATGGGCTTCCAGCGCTTCGTGTCGCAAGCCGAGTTCCCGCCCGACGCGCCGAACGACGGCAAGTACATGGCCGACAGCGCGATGACCGACGAGATCATGCGCCAGCTCAAGGACGACGGGCCGCCGCAGTTCATCTTCGCGATCAGCATCGAGGCGCACGGCCCCTACGACGTGGAGCCGAAGGACACCGCCGCGCGCGACGCGATCCCCGTGCCCGCCGGCATCGAGGGCAAGGACAAGCAGGAACTGCAGACCTACCTCTACCACCTGCAGCACGCCGACCAGCAGCTCGGCCGCCTCGCCGCCATGCTCGCCAGGCGTGAGCGCCCCACCCTGCTGCTGTTCTACGGCGATCACCTGCCCGGACTCGCCGAGAGCTACCGCATCGACGGCTTCGTCGACGGCGGCGACATGCTGGCGCAAGCCGGCACATGGCTGCTGGTCGACCCGCGCGCCACCGGCCAACCCGTGCACGAAGACACCGCCTCGTGGCTGCTCCCCGGCAAGCTGCTCGCCGCCGCCGGCATCCACGACGATCCCTACTTCGCGCTCACCCAACTGCTCGGCCCGCCACTCGCCCCGCTCACCCGCACGCCGGGCGCCCCGCAACCCGACGAAGCCCCGGCCACCCGCCAGCTCGACCAGTCCATGGCCAGCGTCGAACAGCTGCGCATGAACCGCAAGCTGGAGCCGATCCTGGCGAAGGCGGTCGGTGGAATGCCCCTGACGGACTACGTGGCGCATGCGCCGGGGGCGTCGGCCCCTTCGGGCAACGCGGCGGCGCACTGACAGCCACCGTGAACGCAGGCAGTCTACTCAGCCAGCATTCGCCGGATAAGCGATCCACGCCTTGTCTTCCACAACCACGTCGGCGTGGTCATACATCGCTTCCTTGAGCTTCTGTCCCAGCGTTATGAGGATCAGCTGGGCGCCCTCGCGTCGTGCCAGCTTCATGGCTGGCACGAGATCGCTGTCACCCGTGACCAGCACGACCACAGCAACCTGGCGCTTGATCGTCAAGGTGGCGATGTCCAGGCCGATGCGCATGTCCACGCCTTTCTGCTGTACGTTCGGTTCCAGGTCGCTGGTCTGTACCGTCATGTTCTCCGCATGCTTCCGCTTGCGGAGAATACGCTCCGGCACTTTCCAGCCGCGGTCCGACAGCTCCCCAAAACGCATTGCCACATACGGCAAACGCGAAAAGGTCTGGTGCTGTTGCATGCTTATCGCATGCGCCTTGCTGGCCGCGAAATCGATGACTGCGCCATCTGGTCGTGTGACCTTCTTGGTCAACGGCTTCGCATCGTAGAAATACACCCGGTGCAGACGATGGCTCGCCAGTTGCGACAGTTCGCCGATTGAGGCAACGAAGGCACCCACCAACTTTTCGTCGATGGGCGGATCGGCGCGCCGGCGTTTCAGGGTGTATTTGACAAAGCCGCCGTCGATCAGGATCGCGTAGTTACGATTCGCCATATCCCCATCCCTGGAATTGGCTAACCAGCAGGTGGCGGACGAACCGCTCTTACATAGTCACCCGCTGGCAGCCGTTCTCCCGATTGCCTGCCGTTGCAGCAGGACACGAGGGCACGTTACGTGCGCGACCGGACAGCTGTCAACAAATCCGGCTGAACGTGACATCCCCATCAAGGAAAAACCCCGCCGCAGCGGGGTTTTTCGTGTTGCTTTCCCTTCGACGCAGCCGCTTCGCGGCTGCGCTTCGGGCAGACGGCCAGGCTGGATCAGAAATCCATGCCGCCCATGCCGCCCATGCCGCCGGGGGCGCCGCCGTGGTTGTGCTCTTCCTTCTTCGGCAGCTCGGCCACCATCGCTTCGGTGGTGATGGCGAGGCCGGCCACGGAGGAGGCGTACTGCAGGGCCGAGCGGGTGACCTTGGTCGGGTCCAGGATGCCGAACTCGATCATGTCGCCGAACTCGCCGGTGGCGGCGTTGTAGCCGTAGTTGCCCTTGCCTTCCTTGACCTGGTTGACGATCACGGACGGCTCGGCGCCGGCGTTGAACACGATCTCGCGCAGCGGGGCTTCCAGCGCGCGGCGGGTGATGGCGATGCCGAGGTTCTGGTCCTCGTTGTCGCCCTTCAGGTTTTCGATGGCCTTCAGCGAGCGGATCAGCGCCACGCCGCCGCCCGGCACCACACCTTCCTCGACGGCCGCACGGGTGGCGTGCAGGGCGTCTTCAACGCGGGCCTTCTTTTCCTTCATCTCGACTTCCGTCGCGGCGCCGACCTTGATGACGGCCACGCCGCCGGCCAGCTTGGCCACGCGCTCCTGCAGCTTCTCGCGGTCGTAGTCGGAGGAGGTCTCCTCGATCTGCGCCTTGATCTGGCCGATGCGGGCCTGGATCTTCGCCGCTTCGCCGGCGCCGTCGATGATGGTGGTGTTTTCCTTGGTCACCACGACCTTCTTGGCGCGGCCGAGGTCGGCGATGGTCGCCTTCTCGAGCTGCAGGCCCACTTCCTCGCTGATGACCTGGCCGTTGGTGAGGATGGCCATGTCTTCCAGCATCGCCTTGCGGCGGTCGCCGAAGCCCGGCGCCTTGACGGCGGCGACCTTGACGATGCCGCGGATGGTGTTGACCACCAGGGTGGCCAGCGCCTCGCCTTCCACTTCCTCGGCGACGATCAGCAGCGGCTTGCCGGCCTTGGCCACGCCTTCGAGGATCGGCAGCAGCTCGCGCACGTTGGAGACTTTCTTGTCGTGCAGCAGGATGAACGGGTCTTCCAGCTCGACCTGCTGGCTCTGCTGGTTGTTGATGAAGTACGGCGACAGGTAGCCGCGGTCGAACTGCATGCCCTCGACCACGTCCAGCTCGTTGTCCAGGCCCGAGCCTTCCTCGACGGTGATCACGCCTTCCTTGCCGACCTTCTTCATCGCGGTGGCGATGATGTCGCCGATCGCGGCGTCGGAGTTGGCGGAGATGGTGCCGACCTGGGCGATGGCCTTGTCGTCGGCGGTGGGCTTGCTGAGGCTCTTCAGCTCGGCCACGGCGGCGACCACGGCCTTGTCGATGCCGCGCTTCAGGTCCATCGGGTTGATGCCGGCGGCGACGGCCTTGAGGCCCTCGCGGATGAACGCCTGCGCCAGCACGGTGGCGGTGGTGGTGCCGTCGCCGGCGTTGTCGGAGGTCTTGGAGGCGGCTTCCTTGACGATCTGCGCGCCCATGTTCTCGTAGGCGTCGGCCAGCTCGATTTCCTTCGCCACGGACACGCCGTCCTTGGTGATGGTGGGAGCGCCGAAGCTCTTCTGGAGCACGACGTTGCGGCCCTTCGGGCCCAGGGTGACCTTGACGGCGTTGGCGAGCGTGTTCACGCCCTTGAGGATGCGCGAGCGGGCGTCTTCGCCGAAGCGGACTTCTTTGGCTGCCATAAAATTTTTCCTTGAAAAATTTTGAAATTGAGTACGGGAAATCTTGCGGGAGTGGTGCGGGAAGGAGCCGAAGGCGACTGGCGTGCGCGCTTTTTCGCGCTCGGCCAATCAGCAGTCGATCAGCCCTCGATCACCGCCACGATGTCGTCTTCCTTCAGGAAGACCAGCTCTTCGCCGTCGATCTTGATTTCCTGGCCGGCGTACTTGCCGAACAGCACCACGTCGCCTTCCTTCAGGCTCATCGGACGGACGTTGCCGTCTTCCAGGATGCGGCCGGTACCGGCGGCGATCACCTTGCCGCGGGTGGGCTTCTCGGTGGCGCTGTCGGGGATGACGATGCCGCCGGCGGAGACGCGCTCCTCTTCCAGGCGCTTGACGATGACGCGATCGTGCAGCGGACGCAGTTTGCTCATGGGTAGCTCCCAAGCTGGGTGGTGGAATGTGGTGCAAGGACTGACAGGCCGGCCCGGGGCCGCTGTTAGCACTCGTCATAGATGAGTGCCAATTCTAGCGTTGCAAGCCCCCGCCGCAAGTGGCGGCGAACCCGAAACCGCCGGCCCGACCCTTGCAACAGCGAATGGGGTGGGTACCGGCGGCTTTCAAGAACCCCCGCGCCCGAAAGCCGCCCGAGGTCGTACGTGCGGCCCGCCATCCGGGCGGCAGGCGCCGGCAAGTGCACTAAGCTGCCCGGCGTTGCGAACCCATTCCCATGGCTCGACGCCATCATCCAGGGCAAGAACCGCATGAAGATGACGCTCCGCCTCGCCCTGCCCCTGCTGCTGCTCAGCGCCAGCGCGAACGCCATCGTGATCCGCCACGACCAGCCCGATGCGCGCTATCGCGTCAGCCCGTCGGCCATTCCCGCCCTGGCCGACCTGCCCGACGAAGGCCACGGCACCCTGATCGCCCCGCGCTGGGTGCTCACCGCCGCCCATGCGGTGAACATGATGCAGATGATGCCGGAAGAGCATTACGTGACGATCAACGGGAAGCGCCGCGCGGTGAGCCGCATCGTCGTCCATCCGGATTACCCGGCCTCGCGCGAGCAGTGGCAGCAGATGTTCGGGGGCGTCAAAACGGCCGAGCCCGCCGCCTTCGCGCGCCAGTACAAGGCCGCGATGGACGCGATGCACGACATCGCCCTGCTCGAACTGGCCGAACCCGTGACCGATGTGGCGCCGCTGCCGATCGACCGCGGCAACGCCAGGCCCGGCATGCTGGCCAGGGTCTATGGTGCGGGCGCCACCGGCACCGACCTCACCGGCGCACCGGACAGCGAAACGCACCGCACCCGGCTGCGCCGCGCGGAAAACCGCCTCGACCGGACCGACGGCCCCTGGCTGCGCTACGTCTTCGACTGCAGCGCCGGCGCACCGGAACTGGGCGGAGCCACGGCGGGCGGCGACAGTGGCGGCCCGGTCACCATCGACGTGGCCGGCCGCACCTATCTCGCCGGCGTTACCCACGGCCTCGATGGAACGAACAGTGAGGTACGGCATATCGTCAGGCAGATGCAGGACGGCTCGTTCCGCATGGGCGTCTGCGGGCAGCGTTTCGCGGCGGCGCGGACCGGCTTTTACGCGGCGTGGATCGATCGGATCATGGCCGGGCATTGAAACGACAGACACATCCCGAAACAGCAAGCCGCAGCACCCTCGACACCGACCACCGCCATGTCCGATCCCGCCATCCTGCTTTGCCTGTGCACCTGCCCCGACGCCGCCAGCGCACAAAAACTGGCCGAAACGCTGGTGGGCGAGCGGCTGGCGGCCTGCGTGAACCGCCTGCCGGGCGTGCTGTCCACCTACCGCTGGCAGGGCGAGGTGAACACCGACAACGAGGAACTGCTGCTGATCAAGACCACCGCCGACCGCTTCGAAGCGCTGAAGGCGCGCCTGCTGGCCCTGCACCCCTATGAGCTGCCCGAACTGATCGCGTTGCCGATCAAGCGCGGCCACGCCGCCTACCTGGATTGGGTGCGGGCGAACGTCGCGCACTGAACGCCGCACGCATCCGCCGCCATAATGAAGCGCTGTTCTGCGGCCCTCGTATCTACCGGAACCGTGATGCCCAAGATTTTCCACCGAACCCTGTCGACCGGCCTGCTGCTTGCCCTGTTCATGGCGCTCCTGCCTGCCGCGTTCGCGCAGACGCAGGACGACAACATCCTGCCGGTCACCGAGGCCTACAAGCTCGGCGCGGACGCGGGCACGCCTGGCACGCTCAAGCTGCACTGGACCATCGCGCCGGACTACTACCTCTACCGCGGCCGCATGAAATTCACCGCCGGCCCCGGCGTGACGCTGGGCGAAGCGCAGCTGCCGCCCGGCGAGAAGCACGACGACCCCTACCTCGGCCCGGTGGAGACCTACCACCACGGCGCCGACGCCAGCCTGCCCTACACCGTGGCGCCCGGCACCACGCGCCTGCAGCTGAGCGTGCAGTACCAGGGCTGCCACGAGGTGGAGCCGAAGATCTGCTATCCGCCGCATACCGAACATCTGGACCTGCCGTTGCCCGCCGCCGCCGCGACGCCGCCAGTCAACGGCGCCACGCTGGGCGCGGCGCTGCAGCAGCTCGGCGGCGGAGCGTCCGGCACGGCGTCCATGCCGCTGCCGGCGGAGCAGGCCTTCCAGTTCACCGCGGTGGCGCAGGACCCGCAGCACCTGCTGCTGCGCTGGACGATGCCGAAGGACTACTACGTCTACCGCGACCACATCGCGCTGCGCCTCAAGGACGCCGACGGCCTGAAGCTCGGCGCGCCTGCGTGGCCGGCCGGCAGCGTGACCCACCAGGACGCCCAGCTCGGCACGGTGACGGTGTATTTCGGCGATCTCGAACTGCCGGTGGCGATCGAGGGCGACACGGCGGCACGCAGGCAGGTGACGCTGGAGGCGAGCTTCCTCGGCTGCCAGGACGGCGGCGTGTGCTATCCGCAGATGACGCGCGACGCGACCGTGGACCTGCAGGGCGGCACCGTCGCGAGCGGCGTGGCGACGCCCGGTGCGCCGACCGCCATTGGTGGCGACGCCGATGGCGTGGCGACCGCACCTGCCGGCCCGCTGCAGGCCAGCCTGCTCGCCGCGCTGCTGCTGGCGCTGGGCGGCGGACTGATCCTCAACCTGATGCCGTGCGTGCTGCCGGTGCTGTCGATCAAGGCCGTGGGCCTGCTGGAAAGCGGCGAGAACCCCGGGCGCCGGCGCCGCCATGCGCTGGCCTATACCGCCGGCGTGCTGGCGAGTTTCGCGGCGCTGGGCGTGGCCATCCTCGCGCTGCGCTCGGCCGGCCATGCGCTGGGCTGGGGCACGCAACTGCAGCAGCCGCTGCTGGTCGCGGTACTGGCCTGCGTGATCTTCGCGCTGGGCTTGTCGATGTCGGGCGTGGTGCAGTTCGGCGCCTCGCTGGGCAATACCGGCGCCGGGCTGGCGAACCGCGGCGGCATGGCCGGCGACTTCTTCACCGGCGTGCTCGCGGTGGTGGTGGCCAGCCCCTGTACGGCGCCGTACATGGGCAGCGCGTTGGCGTATGCGTTCGCCGCGCCGGCGCTCAACGCCCTGCTGGTCTTCCTCGCGCTGGGCCTGGGCCTGGCGTTGCCCTTCCTCGCCATCGCCTATATCCCGGCCCTCGCTCGCTGGCTGCCGCGGCCGGGGCGCTGGATGGAGACGCTGAAGCAGGTGCTGGCGTTCCCGATGTACCTCACCGCGGCGTGGCTGGCCTGGGTGCTGGCGAACCAGCGCGGTGCCGACGCGGTGGGCCTGCTGCTGGTGGCGATGGTGCTGCTGGCGATGACGCTCTGGGGCATCGAAAAGAGCCGCACACGCGGTGCAGTCGGCAAACTGGCCGTGGCGATACTGGCGCTCGCCACGCTGGCGCCGCTGTACCTGCTGGCGCAGGTGCCGGCCACGGCGAATGCCGCGGTGGCGCCGGCGGGCGTCGTGCCGTACAGCCCCGCGAAACTGGCCGAACTGCGCGCCGCCAACACGCCGGTCTTCGTGGACATGACCGCCGACTGGTGCATCACCTGCAAGGCCAACGAGCACGCCGTGCTGAGCGGCGCGGCTTTCCATGCCGTGCTCGAACGCACGGGCGCGGTCTACATGAAGGGCGACTGGACCAACGAGGACCCGGCGATCACCACCTTCCTGCAGCAGTACCATTCGCCGGGCGTGCCGCTGTACGTGGTGTTTCCGAAAGGCGGCGGCGAAGGCCGGCAGTTGCCCACCGTGCTGACCACCGCGATGGTGACGCAGGCGCTGGAAGCGGCCGCGCGGTGAGGATCGTGCGCACCAACCCGGCCGCCGCGACAGCCCGGGACGCCCACGTGGGGAATGCCCGCCCATGCTGAGCCGCCCCAACCTCGTCATCCTCGGTATCGCCGTGCTGGCTGCCGCCCTGGGAGGCTGGCTGCAGCACGAAAGCCGCCTGGCGCATGTGCCGGCGGGCGTGACGGTGGCACAGGTCGGCAAAGCCGCCCCGGCACTTGAGCTGCCTGACCTGCAGGGCCGCATGCACCGGCTGGCCGACTACCGCGGCCGGCGCATCCTGCTGAATTTCTGGGCCAGCTGGTGCGGGCCGTGCCTGGACGAGCTGCCGGCGCTGGACAAGGTACAGGCCAAGTTCGGCGATAAGGACATCATCGTGCTGGGAATTGCGATGGATGATCCCGCCCGCGTTCGTGCCTTTCTCGCCGATCATCCCGTGCGTTTCCCGATCTTGCTGGGCCGGATGGAAGCGCCCAGCACCTCCCTGTTGTGGGGCGATAGCGGCGAAATCCTGCCATGGAGCGTATTGATCGGCGCCGATGGGCGCGTGATCGCCACACATCGGGGGCCGCTGGACGCCGCCACGCTGGCGCGCTGGGTGGGCCCACGCCCGGACTGAGCCCTGCATACGTCGGCGCACGGAGAGTGACGGACTTCTCCCTTGAACATCGCCGATCTGCGCCGAACTGGACAACATCCGGCCCAACGCGCACACTGCGCGCGTTCCGGGCCGTCCGGACGCCGTCAAAGGTATGGTGTGGCGAAGATCCTGGTCCTGCATGGCCCCAATCTCAACCTGCTGGGCACGCGCGAGCCGGCGGTCTACGGTCACGACACCCTGGCCGACATCGACGCCCGGCTGGTGCGGCAGGCGCAGGCGGCGGGGCATGAGCTGGCCTGCTTCCAGTCCAACGCCGAACACGAACTGATCGACCGCGTGCAGCAGGCGCGGAACGAACAGGTAGCGACGATCCTGTGCAATGCCGGCGCGTTCACCCATACCAGCATCGCGCTGCGCGACGCGCTCGCCGCGGTGGCGATCCCGTTCATCGAGGTGCACCTGTCCAACGTGCACGCCCGCGAGGCCTTCCGGCACCACTCCCATCTTGCCGGCATCGCGGTAGGCGTGATCTGCGGCTTCGGCGCCGACAGCTACCGCCTGGCGCTGGACGCCGCCATCGCCCGGCTGGCGCCGCGCTGAACCACCCGTTTCCTTTTTCCGGCCGCCACGCGCGGCCCACGACATGAAGGCCATTCCATGGATCTGCGCAAGATCAAGAAGCTGATCGACCTGCTCGAGGAGTCCAACCTCGCCGAACTGGAAATCAAGGAAGGCGAGGAAGTGGTGCGCCTGTCGCGCGTGCCCAAGGGCGGCATGGCCATGGCTGCCCCCGCGCCGGTCGCGTACGCGCCCGCCCCGGCGGCCCCGCTCGCCGCAGCCCCGGCCCCCGCCGCCGAAGCGGCTCCGGCAGCCGACGCGCTGCCCGCCGGCCACGTGGTGAAGGCGCCGATGGTCGGCACCTTCTACGCCTCGGCCACGCCGGGCGCGCCGGCCTTCGTCAAGGTCGGCCAGCAGGTCACGGCCGGCGAGACGCTGGGCATCATCGAGGCGATGAAGATGTTCAACCAGATCGAGGCCGATGTCTCCGGCACGGTCCAGGCGATCCTGGTCGAGAACAGCCAGCCGGTCGAATTCGACCAGCCGATGTTCGTGATTGCCTGAGAGATCGGGATTCGGGAGTGGGGATTCGGGATACGGCAAAGCGGCCGCACCACCGACTTGAGGCGTGGCGCGACGCGATGGATCCCGTCGAGGCAATCTACCGGTTGAGCAACGGCTTTCCGGATGATGAGCGCTTCAACCTCACCTCCCAGCTGCGGCGCGCCGCGATCAGCGTACCCTCGAACATCGCCGAGGGTGTCGCGAGGAGATCGACGCCGGAGTACCTGCGCTTCCTTTCCATCGCCCGTGGCTCGCTTTCCGAACTGGACACGCAATTGCACATCGCCGAGCGCCTCGACTACGCAAGGGTTCCGCCGGAAACCGTGGAACTGCTGGATCGCGTCTTCGCCAGGCTGAACGCGCTCATCCGCTCCATCCAGACTCGCGAGGAATGACCGATGCCGCGCCGCTTCCCGCTTTTCCGTATCCCGAATCCCGTATCCCCAATCCCATGCCTCTAGAAAAAGTCCTCATCGCCAACCGCGGCGAAATCGCGCTGCGCGTGCTGCGCGCCTGCAACAGCCTCGGCATCAAGACGGTGGCGGTGCACTCCACCGCGGACCGCAACCTCAAGCACGTCGGCCTTGCCGACGAGGCGATCTGCATCGGCCCGGCGCCGTCGGGCGAGAGCTATCTCAACATCCCGCGCATCATCGCCGCGGCGGAGATCAGCGACGCCCAGGCGATCCATCCGGGCTACGGCTTCCTCTCCGAGCGCGCCGACTTCGCCGAGCAGGTGGAGCAGTCCGGCTTCGTCTTCATCGGACCCACCGCGGACGTGATCCGCCTGATGGGCGACAAGGTGGAGGCGATCCGCGCGATGAAGGCCGCGGGCGTGCCCTGCGTGCCAGGTTCCGGCGGGCCGCTGGGCGACGACATCGAGCAGAACCTGCGCATCGCGCGCGAGATCGGCTACCCCGTCATCATCAAGGCGGCCGGCGGCGGCGGCGGACGCGGCATGCGCGTGGTGCGCACCGAGGCGCACCTGGGCAACTCCATCGTGATGACCAAGCAGGAGGCCAAGGCGGCCTTCGGCAACGATCAGGTCTACATGGAGAAGTTCCTGGAGAACCCGCGCCACATCGAAATCCAGGTGCTGGCCGATGGCCAGGGCAACGCGATCCACCTTGGCGAGCGCGACTGCTCGATGCAGCGCCGCCACCAGAAGGTGGTGGAGGAAGCGCCCGCGCCCGGCATCACGCCGGAGCAGCGCGCCGAGATCGGCAAGGTCTGCGTGGAAGCCTGCCTGCGCATCGGCTACCGCGGCGCCGGCACGTTCGAGTTCCTGTTCGAGAACGGCCGCTTCTACTTCATCGAGATGAACACGCGCATCCAGGTCGAGCACCCGGTGACCGAGTTCATCACCGGCGTGGACCTGGTGCGCGAACAGTTGCTGATCGCCGGCGGCGAGAAGCTGACGATCCGGCAGGAGGACATCCGCTTCGAGGGCCACGCCATCGAGTGCCGCATCAACGCCGAGGACCCGGACAGCTTCCTGCCCTGCCCCGGCACGGTAAAGCGCTTCGAGGCGCCGGGCGGCCCTGGCGTGCGCGTGGACACCCACCTGTACGACGGCTACCGGATTCCGCCGAACTACGACTCGATGATCGGCAAGCTGATCGTGCACGGCCCCGACCGCGCCACCGCGATCGCGCGCATGCGCCTCGCGCTGGCCGAGACGGTGATCGAAGGGGTGAAGTGCAACATCCCGCTGCAGCAACGCATCATGGCCGACGTGGGCTTCCAGCACGGCGGCCAGAACATCCACTACCTCGAGAAGCGGATGGCGGAGCAGAAGGAAAAGGCCGGCCCGCTTCAATAAAGCAGCGCGCCTCTTGCGTTCGCCTCCTCTCGCCTCCGGGGAGAGGATTGAGGTGAGGGGTCAAGGCTTGCGCGGCACTTGATCGAAGCTCGCCCAAACTCGAATCTCCGCCAGAACGCCCCTCACCCCAACCCTCTCCCCAAAGGGGAGAGGGAGTGAAACCACCCCATGCCCTTCCTCGAACTCTCCCTCACCGCCCGCCTCGAACAGCAGCCCCGCGTGGAAGAGGCGCTGGAGGATCTGGGCGCGCTGTCGATCACGCTGCGCGACGCCGACGCCGAGACGCCGGACGAGCAGGCGATCTTCGAGCCGGGCGTGGGCGAGCTGCCGCTGTGGCCCACGATCACGCTGAACGCCTTGTTCGACGAACACGCGGACCGGCGTGGCCTCGCCGAGGCACTGGGCGAACTGCTGCCGTGGCTGGAGCCGGACCAGCTGGACTTCCGCACCGTGGAAGATCAGGACTGGGAACGCGTGTGGATGGATCAGTACGAGCCGATGGCGTTCGGCCGGCGGCTGTGGATCTATCCGTGGAACATCGAGCCGCCCGCGGACGACGAGCGCGTGGTGGTGCGTCTGGACCCCGGCCTCGCCTTCGGCAGCGGCACCCACCCCACCACGGCGCTGTGCCTGGAATGGCTGGACGGACTCGAACTGGCCGGCAAGACGGTGATCGACTACGGCTGCGGCTCGGGCATCCTCGCGATCGCCGCGCTCAAGCTCGGCGCCGCGCGTGCCGTCGGCGTCGACAACGATCCGCAGGCCCTGCTCGCCTCGCGCGACAACGCCGAACGCAACGGCGTGGCCGATCGCCTCGCGCTGTTCCTGCCCGAGGATCACGTGACGGAGCCGGCCGAGGTCTTCGTGGCGAACATCCTCGCCGGCCCGCTGGGCGAACTGGCGCCGGTGTTCGCGGCCGCGGCGCTGCCCGGCGCGCCGTTCGCGATCTCCGGCATCCTCGACGGCCAGCAGGACGAACTGCTGGCGCGCTACGCGGAATGGTTCGACGCGCTGCGCGCGGACACGCACGACGGCTGGGTGCGCATCAGCGGCAAACGCCGCGGCTGAGCGGAACCGGCCTGCTAAGCTTGCGGCCAGTCGATCGCAGCGGTCCGCATGTATACGCAATGCCCTGAATGCCTTTCCGTCTTCTCGCTCGGCGCGCAAGCGCTGGTGCAGGCACACGGCTACGTGACCTGCGGGCATTGCGGCGCCGACTTCGACAGCCTCGCCACGCTCAACGAACAACTGCCGCCGGAACCGTTCCAGGAGCTGCCGGTGAACGAGCAGGGGCTGGCGCCGCCGTGCATCGAGCTGGTGGTCTACCGCCCGCAACCGCCACCGCCCGAACCGGCGACGACGACAGAACCCGCCGCGGCATCCGCCACGCGCGAGGAAGACTTCTCGCAACTCGTGTTCACGCCGCGTTTCGCGAAGGGCGCGCGCCAGCACAAGCCTTTGCGGGCCGCACGCAAGCCGCGCCCGCCACGCAACGGCGCCGAATCGCGGCGCTGGCCATGGGTGACGGTGTGCGCCGTGCTGGCGCTCGCGTTTGCGCTGCAGATGGCGTGGGTGAACCGCGACGGGCTGATCCGCGATCCGCTGGTCGGCGGCTGGCTGCGCAGCGGCTGCGCCGCGCTGGGCTGCCGCCTGCCGCTGGTCGCCGCGCCGCAGCAACTGCGCCTGCTCGCCAGCAACGTGCAGAGCCATCCCAACGCCGCGCACGCGCTGATGATCAGCCTCAGCCTGCGCAACGAAGCCGCCTTCACGCAAGCATGGCCGGTGGTCGTGGTATCACTCGAGGACGCACAGGGCCGCAAGCTGACGATGCGCCGCTTGCTGCCGACGGACTACCTCGACGATCCCGCCGTGCTTCGCCACGGCCTTGCGCCGGGCGCCACCACCGCGATCCTGCTGGAAGTGCAGGACCCGGGCGACCAGGCCGTGGCCTACGAGTTCGGCTTCGAGTAGCGCACCGCCCACGCCCGCGCCGACGCCGTTGTCACACACGGCGGAAAACGCAAGTGCCGCGTTGCGGTTTTCCAACATGCACAGCACTTAAAATTCGCGGCCCGCGCGGGTAGACTCCATCCCTCCGCGCATCGAAAACCGGCGTGTACGGAAAGACCGCCGACGCAGTCGCGGAGCAGAATCAGAACAGCGGCCCAAGCAGCCGCGCAAGCCACACAGAGGGACATGTCAGTGAATGCCGTGAGATTGCCAGCCGTCGAAGCCGCCCGCCAGGTCGCTTCGCAGAGCGCGCTGGGCGAATGTGTCAGCCGCACCGTGCGTCGTTACCTCTCCGACCTGGGCGACGCGGACTGCGGCGAAGGCCTGCACGCGCTGGTGATCCGCGAAGTGGAAGGCCCGCTGCTGCGCGAAGTGCTGGCGTTCCACGACGGCAACCAGAGCCGCGCCGCGGTGGCGCTGGGCATCAATCGCGCCACGCTGCGCAAGAAGCTGGCCGCGCACGGCCTGCTGTAACGCCTGGCCGTCGTGGCCAGGCATTTGGCCGTCCAAATCCCGGCCATGCCCCGGACTCGGCTATAATCGGCAGCTTTCCCGCCTGGAAGCCGCCATGTCCGCCCCCGCCGTCGTCCCCGTCCGCCGCGCCCTGCTCAGCGTTTCCGACAAGACCGGGCTGATCGAGCTGGGGCGCCGCCTCGCCGCCAGGGGCGTGGAACTGCTTTCCACCGGCGGCAGCGCCAAGGCGCTGCGCGAGGCCGGCATCGCGGTGAAGGACGTCAGCGAGCTCACCGGCTTCCCCGAGATCATGGACGGCCGCGTGAAGACCCTGCACCCGAAGGTGCACGGCGGCCTGCTCGGCCGGCGCGGCACCGACGATGCGGTGATGGCCGAACTGGGCATCCAGCCCATCGACCTGCTGGTGCTGAACCTCTACCCGTTCGAAGCCACCGTCGCCAGGCCGGGCTGCACGCTGGAGCAGGCGATCGAGAACATCGACATCGGCGGCCCCGCGATGCTGCGTTCGGCGGCGAAGAACTGGAACGACGTGGGCGTGCTCACCGCGCCCGGCCAGTACGAAAACGCGCTGGCCGAGATCGAGCGGCACGGCGGCCTCAGCCGCGCCACGCGCTTCGCGCTGGCCGTCGCGGCCTTCAACAACGTGTCGAACTACGACGGCGCGATCAGCGACTACCTCAGCGGCCTCCGGCTCGACGAGGCGCACGATGCCATCGCCGGCCACGACGCCTTCCCGGCCCAGGCCAACGGCCGCTTCGTGAAGCTGATGGACCTGCGCTACGGCGAGAACCCGCACCAGCAGGCCGCGTTCTACCGCGACCTGTATCCGGCGCCGGGCACGCTGGCCACGTTCAAGCAGCTGCAGGGCAAGGAACTCTCGTTCAACAACATCGGCGACGCCGACGCCGCGTGGGAATGCGTGCGCAGCTTCGTCAAGCCCGCCTGCGTGATCGTGAAGCACGCCAACCCCTGCGGCGTGGCGGTGAGCCTGGACGGGATCGGCAAGGCCTATGACCTCGCCTACCAGACCGACCCCACCTCGGCCTTCGGCGGCATCATCGCGTTCAATCGCGAAGTGGACGGCGCCACCGCGCAGGCCATCGTGTCGCGCCAGTTCGTCGAAGTGGTGCTGGCACCGGGCTACGCCGACGAGGCGCTGAAGGCCTTCGCGAAGAAGGGCAACGTGCGCGTGCTGGAGATCCCCGTGCCGGCCGGCACCGACCTGGTCGCGGCGCATCCCGGCAACAACGTGAAGCGCGTCGGTTCGGGCCTGCTGATCCAGACCACCGACACCGGCATGGTCAAGGCCGCCGACCTCAAGGTGGCAACCAGGGTGGCGCCCACGCCGGAGCAGATCGACGACCTGATCTTCGCGTGGAAGGTGGCGAAGTTCGTGAAGTCCAACGCCATCGTCTACGCCAAGGGCCGCCAGACCATCGGCATCGGCGCGGGCCAGATGAGCCGCGTGTACAGCGCGAAGATCGCCGGCATCAAGGCCGCCGACGAGAAGCTGGAAGTGCGCGGCTCGGTGATGGCGAGCGACGCCTTCTTCCCGTTCCGCGACGGCATCGACGCGGCGGCCGCCGCCGGCATCAGCGCCGTGATCCAGCCCGGCGGCTCGATGCGCGACGCCGAAGTGATCGCCGCCGCCGACGAACACGGCATGGCGATGGTGTTCACCGGGATGCGGCACTTCCGGCACTGAGCTTTTCTCCCCCTCCCCTCCGGGGAGAGGGCCAGGGTGAGGGGCCGCCCTCGCACGGCGGATCAATCCGCCGGCGCCACATCCCCCTCGCCCATCGCCGCCGCACCACGTCGCGCGTACCGCCGCGCCAGCACCGCGCACACCATCAACTGCAGCTGGTGGAACAGCATGATCGGCAGCACGATCAGGCCCAGCGGATGGCCGGCGAACAGCACCTTGGCCATCGGCACGCCGCTGGCGAGGCTTTTCTTGGAGCCGCAGAACACGATGGTGATCTCGTCTTCCTTGCCGAAGCCCAGCGCCCGCGCGCCGTAGCGCGTCGCCAGCAGCGCGAGCGCCAGCAGCACCGCGTTCACCACCAGCAATCCGCCCAGCACCGGCAGCGGCACCTGCCGCCACAGCCCCTGCAATACCGACGCGCTGAACGCGGTGTACACCACCAGCAGGATGGAACCCTGGTCGACCAGTCCGACCAGCGGGCGATGCGTCTGCACCCAGCCGCCGATCCAGTGCTGCGCCACCTGCCCCGCCACGAACGGCACCAGCAGCTGCAGCACGATCTCGCCCACCGCATGCCACGACATGCCGCCCCCGCCATGCGTCTCCAGCAGCACGCCCACCAGCAGCGGCGTGATGAAGATGCCCAGCAGGCTGGACAGCGAAGCCGCGCACACCGCGGCGGAGACGTTGCCGCGCGCGATCGAGGTGAACGCGATCGACGACTGCACCGTGGACGGCAGCGCGCAGAGGAACAGCACGCCCAGATACAGCCCCGGCGTCACCAGCGGCGCCAGCAGCGGACGCAAGGCCCAGCCCAGCAGCGGAAACAGCACGAAGGTGCTGGCCAGCACGACCAGGTGCAGCCGCCAGTGGGTGATGCCCGCCAGCACCGCCTGCCGCGACAGCTTCGCCCCGTGCAGGAAGAACAGCAGCGCGATCGCCGCATCGGTGATCCAGCCGAACACCGTGGCCCAGTCGCCGCGACACGGCAGCACACTGGCCAGCAGGACGGTCAGCAGCAGCGCGCTGGTGAAGCGGTCGGGCAGGAAGCGACGGAACATGCGTGGCACCGGCAGGGGGAAGCGCGTATTGCAGCGATGCGGCGGGCGCCGATCAAGCCCGCGGCCCGCGCCCTCGTCTCACGCCTGTCGGTCGAGCGCGCCGCGGCGGGCGCTCAGCGGCCGCCGTCGCCCTGCGCACCGTTGTCGGAGACGGGCGGCTTGCTGCCGCCCCACTCCAGGATCTTGTACATCACCGGGCGCACCGGCGGCGCGCCTTCGGTGGCCCGCATCACGCCGTTGTTGTCCACCATGTAGGTGTAGGACAGGCCGTTCTTCTGGGTGACCACCACCATGTAGACGCGGCCGCTGCGGCGGTATTCCTGGTAGACCGTGTCGCCCTCGGTGTGCACGGTGACATCATCCGCCGCCGAGCGGTCCGCCGTCTGCGGCGCGCCCTTGTCGCCCGGCAGCGCCGGCAGCGGGATGGGCTTGCCGGGCAACGGCGTGGCGGTGACCTCGGCCGGCGAGCTGCCGCTGGTGCCGGCGGAAGCGGGCCGGACCGGCGGCGCCACGGCCTTGGCGCCGGGGTCGTTCATGCCCGGCGGCGGCGGCACGGGCGCGAACTTCGGCGGCTGCTGGCTGGTGGATTGGGCGCAGACCGGCAGCGCGACGAAGGCAGAGAGGGCGAGCAGACAGGCGGCAGGTTTCATCACGGCGACCTCGTTGGGGCATCCAGCATAGCAGCGCGTCCACCGTCCCCCCGTGAACCGCGCGCTCGCGCCGCATGCCGCGCCTGCAGGTGTCATCCGGCGGGCCTTGCGGGCATCATGTCCGCTGCACCTGAAAGGATCGGAGCATCCCATGCCCAAGCTCATCCTGATCGACGGCTCCGCCTATCTGTACCGCGCCTTCCACGCGCTGCCGCCGCTGTCCAACGCGCAGGGCGAGCCCACCGGCGCGCTGTTCGGCGTGTTCAACATGCTGCGCGCCACGCTGAAGGCGCGGCCCGACTACGCCGCCTTCGTCGCCGACGCCTCCGGCCCCACGTTCCGCGACGCGATGTACGAGCACTACAAGGCGAACCGGCCGCCGATGCCGGACGACTTGCGCGCGCAGATCGAGCCGATGCTGGCGGTCGTGGGCGCGCTGGGTTTTCCCATCCTGCGCGTGCCCGGGGTCGAGGCCGACGACGTGATCGGCACGCTGGCCGTGCAGGCGCAACGTGCCGGCATCGAGGTGGAGATCTCCACGGGCGACAAGGACATGGCCCAGCTGGTGGGCTCCGGCGTCACCCTGGTCAACACCATGACCAGCACCACGATGGATCGTGCCGGCGTGCTGGAAAAATTCGGCGTGCCGCCCGAACGCATCGTCGACTACCTCACCCTGGTGGGCGACGCGGTGGACAACGTGCCCGGCGTGCCCAAGTGCGGCCCCAAGACCGCGGTGAAATGGCTGACCGAATACGGCTCGCTGGACGGCGTGATCGCCAGCGCCGACCAGGTCGGCGGCAAGATCGGCGAGAGCCTGCGCGCCACGCTGCCGCAGCTGCCGCTGTCGCGCGAACTGGTGACGATCAAGACCGACGTGGAACTGGAGCTGGCCCCCACCGATCTCGCGCTGCGCGAGGCGGACGCGGCGGCGCTGCGCGAGCTGTACACGCGCTACGAGTTCAAGGCGGCGCTGAAGGAACTCGACGCGGGTGCGAATGCTTTACTCCCCGCTCCCTCCGGGAGAGGGGCCGGAAATGCGGGTGCGCCCGAAGCGCGCGCCACCACCGATCCCTCACCCCAACCCCTCTCCCAGGGGGAGCGGGACGCTGCTCCCGGCTCCGATGCACAGCCGGCAGACCTCGCCGCACCGGGCGAATACGAACTCGTCACCACGCAAGCGCAACTCGACGCCTGGCTGGAAAAGCTGCACACCGCGCCGCTGATCGCCTTCGACACCGAGACCACCAGCATCGACCCGATGCAGGCCGACATCGTCGGCCTGTCGCTGGCGGTGGAAGCCGGCAAGGCCTGCTACATCCCGCTGGCCCACGACTACCCCGGCGCGCCCGCGCAACTGCCGCGCGACGCGGTGCTCGCCGCGCTGAAGCCGGTGTTCGAGGACGCAAGCCGCCCCAAGCTCGGCCAGCATGCGAAGTACGACATCAACATCCTCTCGCACTACGGCATCGCGGTGGCCGGCGTGCGCCACGACACCATGCTGGAGTCCTACGTGTGGAACGCCACCGCCACACGGCACGACATGGATTCGCTGGCGAAGAAATACCTCGGCTACGACACCGTGAAATACGAGGACGTGGCCGGCAAGGGCGCGAAGCAGATTTCGTTCTCGCAGGTGGACCTGGATACCGCCTGCCGCTACGCCGCCGAGGACGCCGACGTCACCTTGCGCCTGCACCACGCGCTGTGGCCCAAGCTGGAAAGCGTGCCCAGCCTGCGCAAGGTGTACCAGGACATCGAGATACCACTGGTGCCCGTGCTGGCCGGCATGGAGCAGCGCGGCGTGCTGATCGACGTGGACGAACTGCGCAAGCAGAGCCAGCAGCTCGGCAAGCGCATGCTGGAGCTGCAGCAGCAGGCGTGGAAGGAAGCCGGCCGCGAGTTCAACCTCGATTCACCCAAGCAGCTGCAGGCGATCCTGTTCGACGAACTTGGCCTGCCGGTGCGGCTCAAGACGCCCACCGGCCAGCCCTCCACGAACGAGGAGGCGCTGGAAGCGATCGCCGATGCGCACCCGCTGCCGAAGCTGATCCTCGACTACCGCGGCCTCGCCAAGCTGCGCTCCACCTACACCGACAAGCTGGCCGGCACGGTGAACCCGCGCACCGGCCGCGTGCACACCAGCTACCACCAGGGCGCGGTGGCCACGGGCCGCATTTCCTCCACCGACCCGAACCTGCAGAACATCCCGGTGCGCACCGAGGAAGGCCGCCGCATCCGCCAGGCCTTCATCGCGCCGCCCGGCTGGAAGGTGATGGCGGCGGACTACTCGCAGATCGAGCTGCGCATCATGGCCCACCTCTCCGGCGACGAGGGCCTGCTGAAGGCCTTCCACGAAGGCGGCGACGTGCACCGCGCCACCGCCGCCGAAGTGTTCGGCCTCAAGCCCGAGGAGGTGACCGCGAACCAGCGCCGCGCCGCCAAGGCGATCAACTTCGGCCTGATGTACGGCATGAGCGCGTTCGGCCTCGCCCGCCAGCTCGGCATCGACCGCGGCGAAGCCAGCGACTACATGGCGCGCTACTTCGCCCGCTACCCCGGCGTGCACGCGTTCATGGAGGCCACCCGCCAGCAGGCGCACCGCGACGGCTACGTGGAGACCATCTTCGGCCGCCGCCTGTACCTGGAGAACCTGCAGTCGCGCAACCAGGCCCACCGCGCCGGCGCCGAGCGCGCCGCGGTGAACGCGCCGATGCAGGGCAGCGCCGCCGACATCATCAAGCGCGCGATGATCGCCGTGGCCGCCTGGCTGAAAGCCCGCGACGACGCCCACATGCTGATGCAGGTGCACGACGAACTGGTATTCGAAGTGCGCGCCGATTCGGTTGACGAGGTGCGCGAAGCGGTGCGCGAACGCATGCAGGGCGCCGCGGAACTGGCCGTGCCGCTGCTGGTCGACGTGGGAGTGGGCGCGAACTGGGACGAGGCGCACTGAGAAAAGCGCGCCATTTGTTTTTTTCCCGTGAAATGAACCGGCCAAAAAATTTTTTCGCCGGTTTGTAGAACTTTTCCGGATTCGTGCGTTCTCAATCATCGGATGCACGCAACGGCATCCATGGCTGCTCACCTCCCTGGACAGCCAACCGGACGCGGAGCCTCTCCCCTGGGTTTCCGCCTCCCCCGGCCCCGAAGGCACCCCCTGGCCTTCGGGGCCTTTTTTTGCCCCGCCTCCCGGCCGCCACCCATGCGCACGACCGGGAGCGCCCTCCACTTCATCTGCACGGACGGGACCGGCATACTCGCCGCACGCTCATCCCAAGGGGAAGAAACCATGCGCTTCGCACTGATCATCATCGGCCTCGTCCTGCTCGCCGCCGGCCTCTGGGTGGTGTTCGGCCACGGCAGCTACCAGCAGACCGACACGCTGGTGCAGCTGGGCTCGGCCAAGGTCACCGCCACGCACGACCGGGCGGTGCCGCAATGGGTGGGCTTCGCCGGCATCGTGGTCGGCGCGGCGCTGGCGATCGGCGGCTTCGTGCGGAAGAACTGAGCGCCCGAAAGCGCCGGCAGCCAGCCGCTACAATGGGTGCGATGGATGTCTCGCACCTGATCGACTCGCTCAACGACGCGCAGCGCGAAGCCGTCTGCGCCCCGCCCGGCCACTACCTCGTCCTTGCCGGCGCCGGCTCCGGCAAGACCCGCGTGCTCACCCACCGCATCGGCTGGCTGATGCAGGTGGAGCGCGTGCCGCCGTGGGCGATCCTCGCCGTCACCTTCACCAACAAGGCCGCGGGCGAGATGCGCGGGCGGCTGGACGGGCTGATCCCCGGCGGCACGCAAGGCCTCACCGTGGGCACCTTCCACGGCATCGCGCACCGCCTGTTGCGACGTCACTGGCACGAAGCCGGCCTGCCGGAAGGTTTCCAGATCCTCGACGCGGACGACCAGCAGCGGCTGGTCAAGCGCGTGGTCGCCGGGCTGGGGCTGGACGAGGCGCGCTTTCCGCCGCGCCAGGCCACCTGGACCATCAACGGCTGGAAGGACGAGGGCAAGCGCCCCGACGCCATCGAGCATCGCGACCACCCCGTCACCGCCACGCTGGTGCGCATCTACCAGGCCTACGAGGATGCCTGTCGCCGCGCCGGCCTGGTGGATTTCGCCGAACTGCTGCTGCGCGCCCACGAGCTGTGGCTGAAGCACCCGGCCGTGCTGGAGCACTACCAGAACCGCTGGCGGCATCTGCTGATCGACGAGTTCCAGGACACCAACACGCTGCAGTACGCGTGGATACGCGTGCTCGCCGGCAGCACCGGCAAGGTGTTCGCGGTGGGCGACGACGACCAGTCGATCTACGGCTGGCGCGGCGCCCGCGTGGAGAACATGCAGCAGTTCCTCAAGGACTTCCCCGGCGCGCGCACGATCAAGCTGGAACAGAACTACCGCTCCACCGCCACCATCCTGAAGGCCGCCAACCAGGTGATCGCGCGCAACGGCGGTCGCCTCGGCAAGGAGCTGTGGACCGCGGGCGACGACGGCGAGCGCATCGCGCTGTACGCCGCCTACAACGAGCAGGACGAGGCGCGCTTCGTGATCGAGCGCATCCGCGAATACATCGCCGAGCACGGCAGCGCGAAGGACTGCGCCATCCTCTACCGCTCCAACGCGCAGTCGCGCAACTTCGAGGAACAGCTCACCCAGCGCAACATCCCCTATCGCGTCTACGGCGGCCAGAGATTCTTCGAGCGCGCCGAGATCAAGGACGCACTGGCCTACCTGCGCCTCACCGCCAACCGCCACGACGACGCCTCGTTCGAGCGCGCCGTGAACACGCCGCCGCGCGGCATCGGCGACCGCACGCTCGACGTGCTGCGCCGCCGCGCCCGCCACGACGGCAACTCGCTGTGGGAAGCCGCGCTCGCCGAACTTGCCGGCGGCGAACTCGCCGGCCGCGCGAAGAATGCGGTGAAGGGTTTCCTGATCCTGATCGATGGCATGGCCCGCGACTTCAAGCCCCTCTCGCCCGCCCCTTCCCCCTCTCCCCTTCGGGGGGAGGGCCGGGGTGAGGGGCCGAACTTGCCGGAAACTTCCACCCCACCCGAACCCTCACCCCCAGCCCCTCTCCCGGAGGGAGAGGGGAGTCCAGGCCTGCCGCTGGCCGAACAGATCGACCACGTCCTCACCCACACCGGCCTGCGCGACCACTACGAGAAGGACAGCCGCGGCAACGGCGAGGCGCGCATCGAGAATCTTGACGAACTGGTCAACGTGGCGAGCCGCTTCGAGCGCACGCAGGAAGACATCGACGCCGGCCTCGACGAGCTGTCCGCGTTCCTGTCGCACGCCGCGCTGGAAGCCGGCGAAGGCCAGGGCGAGGCCTGGGACGACTGCGTGCAGCTGATGACGCTGCATTCCGCCAAGGGGCTGGAGTTCCCGCTGGTGTTCCTCGTTGGGCTGGAGGAAGGCCTGTTCCCCAGCCAGCGCTCCACCGAGGACGAGGGCCGGCTGGAAGAGGAACGCCGCCTCGCCTACGTGGGCATCACGCGCGCCCGCGAACGCCTGGTCATCAGCTACGCGGAATCGCGCCGCATGCACGGCACCGAGATGCTGGCGCGCCCCTCGCGCTTCCTCGCCGAGATGCCCGCGGAACTGATCGACGAAGTGCGCCCGCGCGTGCAGGTGAGCCGTCCGCTGTACGCGGGCGCCGCCCGCTACATCGACCACGCGCAGCTGCAGGAAGAGCTGCCGGTCAAGCTGGGCCAGCGCGTCAGCCACCCCAGTTTCGGCGAAGGCGTGGTGGTCAGCGCCGAAGGCAGCGGCGCGCACATGCGGCTGCAGGTGAACTTCGAGGACGCGGGCAGCAAATGGCTGGTGGCGGCCTACGCCAACCTCACGGCGCTGTAGATCCAGGCGCCGAAAAAAGAAAAGCCCCCATAAAGGGGGCTTTTCCCGCTCCGTCCGGAATGGAGCTGGTGACGAATCGTCACGACACTCCCGTGTGCCTATGCCCGTTTGAACAGGCGAATCACGAACAGCAGGATCACGGCGCCGATGACGGCGGTGATGGTCGAACCGATCCATCCGCTGCCCAGCGAAATGCCCAGGGCGCCGAACAGCCAGCCGCCGATGAAGGCGCCGACGATACCCACCAGGATATCGACGAGCAGGCCGAAGCCGCCGCCCTTGACCACCACGCCGGCCAGCCAGCCGGCCACGGCGCCCACCACGATCCACGCTACGAAGCCCATGATGTCTCTCTCTTATTGGAATAGTCGCGATGCATGAACTGAACTGCGCGACGAGTATGCGTCGGGCGATCGACGCCCCACCATAGGAATATTCCTAAAAGAACGACGCGGCTCCACGCCCGCGGCAGGGACGTCCGCATGCCGCATCGATGGCCTCAAGCGGGTGTGCCGGGCGGGTTTATCCGCGCAGGCGCGGCACCCCGTGCTCGTCGCGCTCTTCCAGCGCGATCGCGTTGGTGTCGATCACGCCCGGGACCGCGCTGGCGGCCGGGCTCACGATGTCGCCGCGGGCCATCGCCAGCGCGTTGCGATAGCAGCGCTGCGCCTGGGCGGCGTCGCCCTGGCCCTGCCAGGCGTCGCCCAGCGCCTCCCAGGCGCCGGCGCCGGGCTGCAACGCGAGCGAGCGTTCGAGGAACTGGCGGGCCTTGCCCCACAGCCTTGAGCGCACGCAGATGCGGCCCACGGCGAGCAGCAGCGCGGGATCGTTCGGGTGCTGGGCCAGCCAGCCTTCGGCGCGGCGCAGGCGGGCGTCGAGATCGCCGCCGGCGAGCACGCCGTAGGCTTCCACGAGTTCCGGCGACCATTCGCGGCGCAGCGCGGATTCCAGTTCGTCCATCGCGGGCAGCACCAGCCCGAAACCGGCGGCACGGCGCGCATAGGCGTCGATCGCGGCGGTTGCGCGACGCTGGGTCTTCGGCAGTTGCGACCACAGCGTGTTCAGCGCGGCGCCGTCGGGCGCGGCATCGATCGCCGCCGCCAGCACCTTCGCTTCCAGCATGGTGTAGCTGCGCGCGCCGAGCGCGCCGCTTTTCTGCAGCGGCTCCAGCGCGGAAAGCGCGCGACGGGTGTCGCCCGCGGCCAGCGCGGACAGCGCCAGTTCGCGCCAGCCCCCGGGCGGCAACGCGCCCTTGTCGGCATCCGGCGCCAGCAGCGCCAGCGCCTCGGCCGACTTGCCGTCGCGACGCAGCACGCGGGCGCGCAGCACGCGCGCCGCCTGCGGCGCGGCCTGCGAGGCCTCGGCCAGGATCTCCAGCGCGCGACCGTGTTCGCCGCGACGCGAGGACGCTTCGGCGGAAGCCAGCAACGACACGCCGCGCAGCGCGTCCAGCCGCGAGGCGCGGTTGAGGTCGCGCTCGGCGTCGCCGTGGCGGCCTTCCATCAGCGCGATCAGGCCCTCGGCCAGCCGCTTGCGGCTGAGCCGGCGGTGGCGCCGCGACAAGGCGCCGAACGGCCAGCGCAGCAGCCGCCACGCGGTGACCAGCGCGGCCCAGGCCAGCAGCAGGATGATGACGGCGGCGACCACCGTGGTCTGCACGCGCCAGCCATGCAGGCGCACCAGCACATAGCCGGGATCGACCGCCACCCAGTGCCAGCCGAACGCGGCCAGCGCGGCGACGACCACCAGCAGCAGGATCCAGCGCCACAGGTTCATCGCGCGGCTCCCGCGGAGCTGGCCGCCGGCGCGGGGCTATTCGACAGCGAATGTACTTCGCGCAGATTGCGCAGCTCGTTGAGCGCGGCGCCCAGTTGCACCGGCGTGTTCTCCGGCAGCGCGCCGGCCAGTTGCCTGAGCGTGGCTCGTGCCTGCTGCACGGACTCGGCACTGTCGTCGAACTGGCTGGCGAGCCAGGCATCGGCGCGCTGCAGCGCCGCGGTCCAGGCCTTGGGATCGTGCGCGAGCAAGGCGGCCTGCGCCTGCGCGAGATCCAGCGCCGCCAGCTCGCGGGCGAAGCGCGCGTCGGCCACCGCCAGCGGCGCGCCGTTGTCGCGCTGCACGCTGACCACGCCGGCCAGCGCATGGCCGATCCGCGCCCAGGGACCCGACGCGGCGCCGGGCGTCGCATCCAGCGGCTTCAGGGGCAGGCCGGGCAGCTCGCCGCGCAAGGCGGTGAGCCGGGCCAGCGCGTCGGCCTGGCTGGCCGGCTGGCTGGCGAGCAGCGCGCGGCGCTCGCTCTCTATGCTCTGGCGCAGGCCGGCGAACGCGTTGTCGTTCACCGCGGACACGGTCTGCCCCGCCAGCGCGTATGCGTCGGCGGCGCCCTGTGCGTCGTGGAACAACTCGTAGCGCGCCTTGCCCATGCGCAGCAGCGATTCGGTCTCGCCCAGCAGGCTGGCGTCGTGCGCGGAAAGCGTGTTCTCGGACAGCTTGCTCACCGCCTGCTCCAACTGCCGCAGGCGATCGTCCTGGTTCTGCTGGGACGCCTGCAGCGCACGGTTCGACTGGTCGGCCGCGTCGAGCCGGTGCGCGAGGTCCGCGCGACCGCCGCTGACGCTGGCGAGCGTGGCCTCCAGCGCGCTGACGCGCTGCGCCAGCGCATCCAGCGTCTGCGCATCGGCGGTGTGTCCCTGGCGCTGCTGCCACTGGCGCCAACCCACGTAGAACGCTGCCAGCAAGGCCAGCAGAGCCAGCAGCAAGGCCAGCGCCACGCTGCTGCCGCGCGACGCGGCGTTGCGCGGAGAGGGTTGGGCGGCACGCGGCGCGGCGGCAGGCGTGGTCGAGGATGCAGGTTCGCGTTCGTTCATGCCGGCATGCTAACAGGCAGGCCCCGGAGGTTCGTTGCGTGCCCGTGAAACGATCAGCGGCGCGCTGCCGCAGCGAGCAGGTCGGCCGCCAGCGCGGATTCCGCCTGCACGATGCGCGCGAAACCCGCTTCGCGCGCCGCCTGCGCCAGTCGCGCGCTGCTCGCCACCGCCACGGCCGCGCACAAGCGCGCCAGTGCGGACGCCGGCAGCAGGTCCACGAGATTGCGCAGCGCCTCGGCGCTGGAGAGCAGCACCCGCGCCGAGCGCGGCAACGCCAGCACGGCCTCGACGTGCCGGCGATCCAGCCGCGGCGGCACGCGCCGGTACACCTGCAGTTCGCGCAGGCGTGCGCCGCGCGCCGCCAGTTGCCCGCGCAACACGCCACGGCCGCCGGGCGCGCCGACCAGCGCCACGCGCCGGCCGCGCAAGTCACGCGCCGCCGGCAGGTCGAGCAGGCCTTCGCTGTCCTGCCGCGACGGCGCCTGCGCCAGCACACCCTGCCGGCGCAACGCCTGCGCCGTGCCGCGCCCCACCGCGAGCACCGTGGCACGCGTGCGCAGCGGCGCCAGCGCGGCGGCGTAGCGCACCGCGGCGGGGCTGGTGAACACCAGCAGTTCGTCCGCCAGCGCCTGGCGCATCGCTGCGCGCATGCCCGCGGCGTCCGCCATGCCGCGCAGCGACAGGCCGGGCAGCAGCAGCGGCACGCCGCCAGCGGCGCGCACGCGCCGCGCCAGCGCCGCGCCGTCGCCCACAGGGCGCGTGATCACCACCACGCGGCCATGCAACGCCCGCGGTTTGCTTGCACTTGAGGAAGGCACCCGCGCCCCACATCATTCCGGTTTGCTCAGCCCGCAGTCTAGCCGCTGCCATCGCCCGCCATGGATCGCCCGTGACCCCGAGTACCGACGCCGCCCCCGAACTGGTCCGCTTCATCCGCGAAAAAATCCCGCTCGCGCGGGCGATGGACCTCGAACTGCAGGCCCACGACGACGACCGGCTGGTGCTGCATGCGCCGCTGGCGCCGAACGTCAACGACAAGGGCTGCGCGTTCGGCGGCAGCCTGGTGAGCCTGATGACGCTGACCGGCTGGGGCCTGGTGGAACTGGCGCTGCGCGCGCGAGGCCACGACTGCGACGTGTTCGTGGGCGAATCCACCGTGCGCTACCTGCAGCCGGTGTGGGCCGACTTCCGCGCCGAGGCGCGGCTGGCCGGAGACGCGGACTGGACCGGCTTCTTCGCCACCCTGCGTTCGCGCGGCAAGGCACGCATCGAGGTGGAATGCAAGGTGCCCGGCACGGACGGCAAGCCGGCGGCCACGCTGTCCGCCCGTTTCGTGGCCAAGTCGCGCGCCGAATGATCCGCGATTGAAGCGGCGCCCCCGCCGCCGCAGAATGGCGCGGTTACCCGGGGGACATACCGCCATGCGCCGCATCCTGCTCCTGCTCGCCGCCAGCGCCGCCCTGCTGCTGGCCGCCTGCGCCCAGAACGTCCGCAACGACAGCCTGGTCGCCACACTGAACGCCTACGGCAGCGCAGTGCGCTGGAACGGACTGGAGAGCGGGCTGCAATTCGTCGATCCCGAGGTGCTGAAGGCGCATCCGCCCACCGATTTCGACCTGGCGCGCTACCGGCAGGTGCGGGTGAGCGATTACGACGACGGCTCCGGCCCCGTGGCGCTGGGCAGCGAGAAGGTGCAGCAGACGGTGCGGATCAGCTTCGTCAACATCCACACCCAGGCCGAGCGCAGCATCGTCGCGCAGCAGGTGTGGCGCTACGACGAGAAGGCGAAGCACTGGTGGCTGGAGAGCGGCCTGCCGGATATCGACAAGCACTGATGGCGGCTGCCGATGCCCGTATAATCGCCGGTTCGACCGTAGCGGCGCGGCTGTCGCGCCCCGTGGAAACGACATGCAAGATTTCCTGCACAAGCTGCCCCAGTTCATTGGCAACCATGCGGCGATGGCCGCGCTGTTCGCGATCCTGCTGATTGGGCTGATCGTGGTGCAGGTCAGCCTGCTGTTCGGCAAGAGCAAGGAGCTGACGCCGGCCGGCCTGACCCAGCTCATCAACCGCGACAGCCCGCTGCTGATCGACCTTTCGGCGATCGCCGACTTCGAGAAGATGCACGTGCCCGGCGCGCGCCACGTGCTGATGAGCCAGTTCGACCCCGAGCACAAGGACCTCGCCAAGGCCAAGGAGCTGCCGGTGGTGGTGATGGACAAGGACGGCCGCGGCAACTCGGTGAAGGCCTCGCAGCGCCTGGTCAAGGCCGGCTTCCAGAAGGTCTACACCCTGGGCGGCGGCGTGCTGTCCTGGCAGCAGGCGCAGCTGCCGGTGGCCAAGGGCAACAGGTAAGGGCCGACGCCCGCCCCGCTCAGGTCGCCGGGTGAAAACCCGCGCGGCCGGCGATGATCTGCGCCAGCACGTCCGGCGCGTAGTCGAACGAGTCGTAGTAGAGCCGGTCCTCCGGCAGGCCCGCCGCCACGAAGCGGTGGCGCGCGAGGTCGATCATCGCGGGCGGTCCGCTCATGTAGACGTCGTGGGCCGACAGCTCCGGGTGATCGGCCAGCACCGCCTCGTGCACCAGCCCCGTGCGCTGCCCTGCGGCGACGGCCTGCCCGGCCTCGGACAGCACCGCGTGGAAGCGCAGTTGCGGCGCCTGCCGCCGCCACTGCCCGATCAGCGGCAGCAGGTACAGGTCGGCCGCGCTGCGCACGCCCCAATAGATGTCCATCGCGCGGCGCGTGCCCAGCGCGAGGAAGTGCTCGACGATCGCCTTCACCGGCGCGATGCCGGTGCCGCCGGCCATGAAGATCATCGGCCGCTCCGAATCCTCGCGCGCCACGAAGGTGCCCAGCGGCCCCTCGATGTGCAGCGTCTCGCCCACCGCGAGGCCGTCGGCCACCCACGAGGTGAAGCCGCCGCCGGCGACGTGGCGCACGTGCAGTTCGATCGTGCCATCGGGCTGCGGTCCGTTGGCGATGGAGAACGGGCGGCGGCGATCCCCGTCCAGCAGCACGTCGAGGTACTGCCCCGGCAGCCATTGCAGGCGCGACTGGCCCGCGGCCGGCAGCAGGTGCAGGCCGGTCACGTCGGGCGCCAGCAGCCGCTTCTCGGCCACGCGCACGGCGAGCCGGCGCCGCGCGATGTCTTCCACCGAGGCCACCTCGCGCGCTTCCAGCAGCAGGTCGCTGGCCGGCACCGCCTGGCACAGCAGCACGGCGTGGCGGGCGCGTTCGTCCGCGTCCAGCGCCAGCGGCGGGTTGCGCGGGTATTCGCAGCGACCGGCCAGCAAGGTGGCCTTGCAGCTGCCGCAGACGCCGGCGCGGCAGGAATACGGCAGGGCGATGCCGGCACGCTGCGCGGCTTCCAGCACGGTTTCGCCCGCGGCCACGTCGAAACGGCGGCCGGTGCGTTGCAAGGTGACGGTGAACACCTGCACATTGTCGCCGCGATGGCGGTCGGCCGACAATGCATGCCAGCGACGACGGCTACACGAGGAACCACCATGGGCATCTGGCAGCAGGAAATCGACCTGGCGCGCATCAACGCGTGGAGCGCGAACACGCTGATGGAGGTGCTGGGCATCCGCATCACCGACATCGGCGAGGACTGGCTGCGCGGCACGATGCCGGTGGATCACCGCACCCACCAGCCCTACGGCCTGCTGCACGGCGGCGCCTCGGTGGCGCTGGCCGAGACCCTGGGCAGCACCGCGGCGATGCTTTCGCTCGATCCCGCGCAGGCCCGCGCCGTGGGCCTGGAGATCAATGCGAACCACATCCGCGGCGTGCGCGGGGGCACGGTCACCGGCACCGCGAAGGCGCTGCACCTGGGCCGCAGCACCCACGTATGGGAGATCCGCATCGAGGACGAACAGCAGCGGCTGGTATGCGTGTCGCGACTGACGATGGCGGTGGTGCCGGTCGACGTGGTGGCGTCGCGTTGAGCGACACGCCCTACGCCGGCCTCAGCCCCGACCTGGTGCTCGACGCCGTGGATGCCTGCGGCCTGTGGCCGGACGGCCGCCTGCTCGCGCTCAACAGCTACGAAAACCGTGTGTGGCAGGTGGGCATCGAGGATGCCGCGCCGGTGGTCGCGAAGTTCTACCGGCCCGGCCGCTGGAGCGATGCGGCGATCCTCGAGGAACACGCGTTCGCACAGGAGCTGGCCGACGACGAAGTGCCGATGGTGGCGCCGATGATGTTCGACGGCCGCAGCCTGCTTCAGCACGGCGGCTTCCGCTACGCGCTGGCGCCGCGCCACGGCGGCCGCGCGCCGACGCTGGAATCGCCCGAGCAACTGGAATGGCTGGGCCGCCTGCTCGCGCGCCTGCATGCGGTGGGCTCGCGTCGCCCGTTCGCGCATCGCGGCACGCTCGACCGCGCCACGCTGATCGCGCAGCCGATGCAGGCCGTGCTGGCCTCGTCCCTGTTGCCCGCGCATCTGCACGCTGCCTACCGCAGCGCGGCGCAGCGGCTCGATGCGGCGGTAGCCGCGCGCCTCGACGCCGTGGGCACGGTGCGCAGCCTGCGCCTGCACGGCGACTGCCACCCCGGCAACATCCTGTGGACCGACGCCGGCCCGCATTTCGTCGACCTGGACGACGCGCGCATGGGCCCGGCCGTGCAGGACCTGTGGATGCTCGCCAGCGACGATGCGGCGATGCGCGCCCTGCTGGACGGCTACACCCAGCTGCGCGACTTCGACCACGCGGAACTCGCGCTGGTGCCCGCGCTGCGCGCGATGCGCCAGCTGCACTACGCCGGCTGGATCGCCCAGCGCTGGCACGATCCCGCCTTCCCCGCCGCGTTCCCGTTCGCGGCCGAGGCGCGCTGGTGGGACGAGCACATCGCCGACCTGCACGAACTGGCGGACACGCTGGATTGAGCCGGCCTGCGGGCTTCCCCGCACCGCCGCGAACTGCCACACTCGGGCGAATGAATTGACGGCACATCCCATGAAACGATCGCGCACCGCCGCCCTGCTGCTGATGGGCACCGCCCCGATCCTGCTGACCGCCTGCAACTCCGACAGGGAGGCTTCGCGCCAGGGCCTGTACACCTCGGTCGAGGCCTGCGTGGCGGCGACGAACGACAGCGCCACCTGCAAGCAGGCGTTCGCCAAGGCCCAGCAGGATGCGGCCGCCACCGCGCCGCGCTATACCAGCCGCGCGGAATGCGAGGCGAAGTACGGCGCGCAGCAGTGCGTGGAGCGCAACGACAACGCGCAGCACTCGTTCTTCGGGCCGATGATGACCGGCTTCTTCCTGTCGCAGATGATGCGCAACGGCGCGGCGATGAACGGCTTCAACAGCGCACCGGCGTTCCGCGACAACCGCGGCGACTGGCAGCGCCCGGCCACGGGCGCGGGTGCAGGCACCGGCGGCGTCTACCGTGGCGGCGCCGGCACCGCGATGGTGCCGGTCAGCGCCACGCCCGATCGCGCGGTCACGGTGAGCCGCGGCGGCTTCGGCGAATCCTCCGGCAGCCGCGGCGCCGGCAGCTGATGCGACGCGTCGCCTGCGCCGAGCGCCCCGACTGGCGCGCGAAGGCAGCCGGGTGCGGCTTCGGTTTCCACACCATCGACGACGCGCCGTACTGGGACGAGTCGGCGTACTACGCCTTCAGCCTTCGCGAGATCGAACGCGACATCGAGGCGCCCACCGAGGAACTGCACGCGATGGCGCTGGACATGGTCGAGCGCGTCGTGGCGAACGAGGCATGGCTGCGCCGGCTCGCCATCCCCGAGCCGTACTGGGACTGGATCGCGGCGAGCTGGCGCGAGCGGCAACCGCACCTCTACGGACGCCTGGACTTCGCCTACGACAGCACCGGACCGGCCAAGCTCTACGAGCTGAACTACGACACGCCGACCTCGCTGTTCGAGGCGGCGTTCTTCCAGTGGCAATGGCTGGAGGACCAGCTCGCGCGCAACGCGCTGCCGGCCGGCGCCGACCAGTTCAACTCCATCCAGGAATCGCTGGTGGAGGCGTTCGGCAGCATCGCGCGCTCCATCGCGCGACCGTTCCGCCTCGCCGCCGTGCGCGCCTCGAGCGAGGACCAGGGCACCGTCGCCTACCTGCGCGACTGCGCACTGCAGGCCGGCATCGACTGCGAGCTGCTGGCGATGGAGGACATCGGCATCTCAGCCGACGGCCGCTACACCGACCTCGACGACGGGGTGATCGGCTGCCTGTTCAAGCTGTACCCGCTGGAAGACATGTTCCGCGAATCCTTCGGCCAACACCTGCCGCGCTCGGGCCTGCAGCTGATCGAGCCGCCGTGGAAGGCCATCCTCAGCAACAAGGGCATCCTGCCGCTGCTGTGGGAAACCCACACCGGCCACCCCAACCTGCTGCCGGCGGTGTTCGACGACGGCGGCGAACTGCCCCGCGGCTGGACGCGCAAGCCGCTGCATTCGCGCGAGGGCGCGAACATCGCGATGCACCTCGCCGACGGCCAGCAATTCGCCAGCGACGGTCCCTACGACGGCCCGTGCATCCGCCAGGCCAGCCATCCCCTGCCCGCGTTCGACGGCCGTTATCCGCTCATCGGCAGCTGGGTGGTGGGCGACCGCGCCTGCGGCATGGGCCTGCGCGAGGACGCCACGCCGATCACGAAGGACAGCGCGTGCTTCGTGCCGCACGCCATCGTGGAAGAAGCGCGCGGCGTGCTGATGGCCTGACAGGCCCCCGATGGTTCCATACTTCACGCCTTTGCCCGCGAGGTCACGCACGTGCGCCAGCTCCTGTTCCGCCTGATCGGCATCCTCGAAGTGGCCGGCGGCCTGTACGGCCTCGCCGCGAAGCTGGGCCAGCTGCTGCGGTTCGGCTCATTCCATGTTTCGATCGAGGCGCTGCTCGCGCTGGCCGCCTACGCCTTCGTGCTGGTGGCCGGCGTGCTGCTGCTGGAGAACAGCGAGCGCGGCGTGCGCTTCTCGCGCTGGGCGCAGCTGCTGCAGCTGCCGCTGATCGCCACGCCGGTGTTCAGCTACGCCATGCACTGCGGCGGCTTCCTCAACGTGTACGCCGTGCTGCACATGCCGCTGCGACCGGGGCTGGACTGGCACTTCGGCAGCGAGGGTTTCGTGCTGGCGCTGGCCGGCCCGGCGGCGTCGCGCGTGGGCATCAACCTGCTGGCGCTGCTGTCGTGGCTGGCGCTGCGGCTGCGCTGAGCCGCCTCAGCCGAACACGATGCTGGCGACGGCGCCGTTGGCGTCGGCGCGCGGCCGCATCGACACCTGCCAGCCGTACAGCTCGCACAGCCGGCGCACGATGGCGAGGCCGAGGCCGGCACCGCTGCCGCCCGCGCCCTCGCCGCGCACGCCGCGCTGGAACAGCTTCTCCGCGTCCTCGGGCTTGATGCCGGGGCCGGTGTCGATCACCTCGACGCGGCCCGCGCCCACTTCCACGCGCACCGTGCCTTCCAGCGTGTACTTGATCGCGTTGCCGATCAGGTTGGTCAGCGCCACCGCCAGCACCGAGGCCGGCGCATTGACGCTGAGCGGCTCGCGCGCATTCAGCTCGATCTCCAGCGGCTTGCCGCGCACCTGCGGGCGCTGGCTCTCGATCACGTCGGCGGCGACCTTGGCCACCTCGGTGGTCTCGCCGCGGGTGGGGCCGCGCCGCTCTGCGCGCGACAGCAGCAGCAGCGCCTCGATCAGCTCGGTGGCCTGGCGCGAGGCGCGCTCGATGCGCTTCAGGCGTTCGGCCAGTTTGGGCGTGAGATCGGGCGAGCCTTGCAGCAGCTCGGTGGTGCTGGAGATCACCGCCAGCGGCGTGCGCAGCTCGTGGCTGACGTCGGAATTGAACTCGCGGTCGCGCTCCACCATCGCGGTGAGCCGCGCCGAATACTCGTCCAGCGCATGCGCCAGTTCGCCCACCTCGTCGTCGGCGAAATGCTGCGCCAGCGGCTCGGCCTTGCCGGCCTTGCGGAAGTCGCGGATGCGCTGCGCCAGCTGGGTCACCGGCTTCAGCACCTTGCGCGACAGCCACAGGCCGATCGCCAGCGAGAGCAGGCTGAACAGCAGCACCACCGCGACCAGCGCGGTGAACAGCTGCCGCTTGCCCAGGTCGTCGCGGCTGACGTCGTAGCGGACGAAGGCGATCAGTCCGAAGCGGCGACTCACCGCCAGCTTGTAGTGGCGCAGGTGGCCGTCCGCATCCGTTTCGTAGATGTCGTGCACGCCGCTGGGCAGGTTCTGCCAGGCCAGCGGCGCCTTGTAGATGGTGCGGTCGCTCCAGCCCCAGCCGGTCATCAGCTTGGAATAGAACGGCTGGCCCGGCGACTCGTGCATCTGTTGCGCGTAGCTGTCGGCGTCCTGCTGCAGCGAGGACACCACCAGCTGGTCCTCGACCTTGGCGCGCACGTACAGCGACGCCACGGCGAACAACACGCTGAGGCCGAAACCGAACAGCGCGAAGGACAGGACCAGACGGAACCGGAGCTTACGCCTGGACTGCATCCGGCTCGACCATCCTGTAGCCGATACCGTGCCGCGTGTGGATCAGCGGCTTGTCGAAGGGTTTGTCGATCGCCGCGCGCAGGCCGTGGATGTGCACGCGCAGGGAATCGGAATCGGGCAGCTCCTCGCCCCACACCTTCTGCTCCAGGTCCTGCCGCGTCACCACCGAGGGGCTGGCTTCCATCAGCGCCTGCAGCAGCTTGAGGCCGATCGGGTTGAGCTGGATGGACTTGCCGCCGCGGCTCACCGTGAGCGTGTCGAGGTTGTAGGTGAGGTCGGCGACCTTGAGCACGCGGCTCTGCGGCCCCTTGCCCCGGCGTGCCAGCACTTCCAGCCGCGCGGAGAGCTCCTGCAGCGCGAAGGGCTTGGTCATGTAGTCGTCGGCGCCGGACTCGAAGCCGGTGAGCTTCTGTTCCAGCGCGTCGCGCGCGGTGAGCATCAGGATCGGCGTCTGCTTGTGCGCCTCGTGGCGCAGCTTGCGCGCGACTTCCAGGCCGTCCATGCCGGGCAGCGTGAGGTCCAGCACCAGCACGTCGAAATCGTGCACCACGGCCAGGTGCAGGCCGGTGACGCCATCGCCGGCGAAGTCCACCACGTGGCCGCGATCTTCCAGATAGTCGCCGATGTTGGTCGCGATATCGCTGTTGTCTTCGATTACCAGTACGCGCATGCGCCGCTCCGCGATGCCGCCGACGACAGGGGCCGGCCGGAGGGCAAGCTTAACATTTGCGGCCCGCGAAACTCGCGACAAGCCGGCTCGCGCCTGAACGCCATGGCCGCAGAAAAAGAAAACCCGGATGTGCCGGCCAGCGGCCGCCGCATCCGGGCAGAGGGCTCGTCCCGTTACCGCCGTCCACCGATTCGAACCTTGCGGCGCGCTCCGGAAAAATCGACAGCACGGGAGTTATAGAAGCACCCAAGTTAGGCGCGGGTTAACCAGCGCGGCAGCCGTTCATGCTGCAGTCGTTCCACGCGGCGCGCGGCGCGCGACCGGCGGCGCGGCCACGACCTGCGTTTCCAGCAGACGGATCACGGCGCCGGCCACGTCCACGCCGGTGGCGGCCTCGATGCCCTCCAGCCCCGGCGAGGCGTTGACCTCCAGCACCAGCGGGCCGCGTTCCGAACGCAGCAGGTCGACGCCGGCGATGCCCAGCCCCATCGCGGCGGCGGCGCGCTCGGCGATGCGCCGTTCCGCGGCGCTGAGCTTCACCGCCTCCGCCGTGCCGCCACGGTGCAGGTTGGCGCGGAACTCGCCCGCGCTGGCCACGCGCTGCATCGCGGCCACCACCTTGCCGCCGACCACGAAGCAGCGCAGGTCGCAGCCCTTGGCCTCGGCGACGAACTCCTGCACCAGGAAGTTCGCGTAGAGGCCGCGGAACGCCTCGATCACGCTCTGCGAGGCGCTGCGCTTTTCCGCCAGCACCACGCCGGTGCCCTGGCTGCCTTCGTTGAGCTTGATCACGTGCGGCGGCTCGCCCAGCATCGCGAGCAGGTCCTGGGTGTCGTCGGGGTTGTCGCCGAACACGGTGACCGGCATCGCGATGCCCTGGGCGGCGAGGATCTGCAGGCTGCGCAGCTTGTCGCGCGCGCGCAGCACCGCGTCGGAGGAATTCGGCGTGTACACGCCCATCGTCTCCAGCTGGCGCAGCACCGCGGTGCCGTAGAACGTGCTCTGCGTGCCGATGCGCGGGATCGCGGCATCGAGGTCGCGCACCGGCTTGCCCTTGTAGCGGATCGCCACGCTGCCGGGCGCGATGCGCACGTAGCAGCGCAGCGGATCGAGCACGCGCACCACGTGGCCGCGCGAGCGCGCGGCCTCCACCAGCCGCTGGGTCGAGTACAGCCGCGTGTTGCGCGAGAGGATGGCGATCTTCATGGGCGGTCCGTGGCCGCGTGGAGCGGCCGTGGCTGGGTGTAGGCGCGCGACGGGTCGATCGCGAAACGCCCCTGCAGGGCGCTGCGGCCGAGCAGCATGGGGAACAGCATGTGCCGCCGATCGGTCAGGTTGATGTCGGCCTCGAAGCGCTGGCCGGCCAGCACGATCTCGCTGCGGATGAACCAGCGCTCGGTGCTGCGGCCGCCGCTGTCGGTGACCGTGCGCCGGTCCAGCGCCGGCGCCTCGCAGCGCACTTCGTCCGCCAGCCGGCGCCCGGCGCGTACGGTGAAGCGCAGCCACACCGCGCCGTCGCGAAAGAAGCTGTCCAGCGCCTCCACGTGCAGCGCGCTGCTGCGCGCGCCGGTGTCGAGCTTGGCCTTGAGCTGGGCGATGCCCAGCTGCGGCAACGCCAGCCGTTCGCGCCAGCCGAGTACGACCGGGCCGGACACGGCGGCGTCGGGCGCGATCTGACCCGACACCATCTGACGCGGGGTGGTCGGATCGATCATCGGCGGAGGGGCGCTCGCTGGGGTGGCGATGAGATGCGGAAGCCATTGCGGGGAAGCAATGGAGCGGGTGAAGGGAATCGAACCCTCGTCAGTAGTCGGGTGGGAAGGTGGCCTCGCGGCCACCCTCCCCCCTAAGAACCGTACGTGAGACTTTCGCCTCATACGGCTCAAGCAGCCAAGAACTCGATTCGCACCCGCGAAACGAGCGGCAGCCTATCCCTTCGCGGCACGCGCGTGCAACTGCGCGTGACATGTCGGGTGGAGCAACTGCAGGTTGGACAGTTTGTCCGACCCGCCGTAGACCCTCCAGACCACGTGATGAACGTTCCACCCCGTGGCTTTGGTGATCTTGGCGGAGCAGATTGGGCAGACGCCCTCCTGTCTGTTCCACAGCCAGTTCAACCTCCTGCGTCCTTGCAGAGTGGACCGCATCCGCCGAGTCAGTCGCTCGTCGAAGTAGGCCTCGTCCTTTGGGTCGTATGGGTTGGTATCGGACCTCACCTTCACGTGCCTGACCACAGGAACCTTGGCCAGGTGTATCAGGCTGGACACATCCGTCCGAAAGAGCCAGTCGCGGGAATCGTCCCGGCGGAAGTACCGCCGTTTGATCCAGCGCTCGCCCTTCATGGGATGCCGACGCGTTGCCCATCGCCATAGCGCGCCCGTGATCTGGTAATCCAGCTTCGCGAACGTCCGTGACGCGTGCACGATTCGGTGGTAATTGGCCCATCCCCTGAGAATCGGGTTGAGGGCGAACACCACGTCATCCTGCCTTGCGCCTCGTAGCTCACGTAGCCGGTCCCGGACCTTCACGTAGAACGCCTTGGCGTTTCGTTTCGACGGGACGATGTTCAGGAATTGCTTGTGCTTCTGAACATGCCAGCCAAGGAAGTCGAACCCCTCCGTCACGTGGGTGATTTTCGTTTTCTTCTCCGAGAGCGTGAGGCCGCGCTCGGATAGGAAGCCCACGATCAGCGGCTTGACCTTGGTTTCCAGGACCTCTTGCGAGACCCCCGTCACCACAAAGTCGTCCGCATACCGGATGAAATTCACCTTGTCCCGGCGTGGAAGGCTGTCTTTCAACAACCGCTCCATGCCGTCCAACGCCAGGTTCGCCAGACACGGGGAGATGATCCCGCCTTGTGGCGTACCTGCATCCGTCGGGAACAGTTTCCGACCCTCCACAAACCCGGCTTTGAGCCACTTCTCCAGCAGGCGCCGATCCATCGGCACGTTGCGCACCAACCACTCGTGGCTGATGTTGTCGAAGCAGGCTTTGATATCGCCCTCCAGCACCCATTGCGGCGAGTGTTCACGGCTCAGTGCGTTGTGGCACTGCGCGATGGCGTCTGCCGTTGAGCGTCCGGAGCGAAAGCCGTACGAGTTGAGGTCACCTCGGGTTTCCGCGACAGGATCGAGTGCAAGCCAGTACAGCGCCTGCATAGCTCGGTCCTTCATCGTGGGTATGCCTAAGGGCCTCTTCCCGCCGTTGGCCTTCGGGATGTGGATCCTGCGAAGCGGCTTGGGACGGTACCCGCGCGAATCCAGCGCTGATATCGCCTTCCACTTCTCCTTGGGTGTGGACCAAGTGAGGCCGTCCACACCGGGGGTCTTCCGGCCTTGGTTCTCCGTAACTCGACGTACCGCGACTGCTCGTGCGGTGGTCGAGCGGACTAGCAACTTTTGCAACCGCTTCACGGTGCGCCAGTTTTCGTCCTTTGCTGCCTTCGCTATGCGTGCCTGCAACCTCCTGACGTGTTGGAACGCTTCGGCCCACGGGATCGTGTGCCACTGGTTCCAGCGCGCGGAGGCGACATCGCCAAGGGTATTGGCGTCCATATCAGTCCTCCAAAGTTGGAGCGGGTGAAGGGAATCGAACCCTCGTCAGTTGCTTGGGAAGCAACAGCTCTACCATTGAGCTACACCCGCCCATGACCCTTTGGGGATGGACGCCCCCTGATGGGGATCGTCACCCCATCGGGAGTCGGTTGTCAGACCTGTCTAGCGACAGGCCACCACGCGGAAGTCTGCACCCTTTCGGGTCGGGGCGATCGTTTCATCCCCTATCCCGGCCATTACAGCCGGGCCTTCGCTTTTTCCGCGATCCTGTGCCCGCTAAGCCTTCAACAATCCTTGCGGTTTGTCTAGTCGGCACCAAGGTGCGACAGCCTATCGGGGTTCCCACGTTCCGTACAAGTAACAGTGAAGCTGGGGTTCCATCTTTCCGCCGGAGGTACTCCATCAGCGCATTCCCACCAAGCAGGGGAATGACCGACCTCGTCCCGTTTTGGGTAGGGCCTATCAAATGCCTTTGGCCCAGCTAGCTTGACGACGTTTAGATGATGGTTCGCTTGCGCTAACCCTTGCTGCACAGCCTAGCGCCTACTCGGATGCATCTTCCGAGGTCACGCAGGCCCCTCGCGGGACCAGCGTACCCGTGAGGGTGGCTACATTGTCAGAGCGCTTGGCACGGAACCGTTACCAGTTCCGCACTGCTCCTAGGCTACCGGTGGCTGAACACCGGGTCAGTTCGGCCCGAGGCCGACTGACAATTACTCGCACGGCATTCGCCGTGTATAGCGTTGGTCCCTGAGATTGGGCAGCGGGCTGCTGCCTAATTGTCGGTGACCGACGCTGACGTTCACGGATTCGGGCCGTGTCCCGCCTTGCGCACAATGGAGTGCTTGGGGCTTCGGTTTACCAGGCTATGAGGCCCTGGTTGCCTTTACGCGTGTACACGGCTCGTGTCGCACGCTTGGGAAGCTACAGCTCTACCATTGAGCTACACCCGCGTCGGTCCGCGGATGGTAACCCGGGAAACGGCACCGTGGGAATCGCGGGCGCCCCGCCCGGCAAGCCCTTCCCGACATGAACGGTTGCCGGCCGGCGGGTATCCGACGGCTGAACCGCCAGCCCGGCCCGCGCAAAAACTAAGTCGGGCCTAATCCCTCCCGTAGGCATAATCGGGCTGTCAATGCGCAGCGCAACGCGCTTGAGGCCAGGCTTGGCATCGCGCCATGCCGGCCCGTGTTGCACCGGAACCGGGAGACTCCACATGCGTGTGCTCGTCCATCTGCTTGCTTCATGGCGCCGCCCCGGCTGGCGGCCGCTGGCCGCGCTGCTGCTGTGCGCGGTGGCCGCGCTGGCCCAGGCGCAGTCCGCCGACGGCGGGGACGCCGGATCGCCGCCGGATCGCGTGGCGCGGCTTTCCTATATCGCCGGCGACCTGGGCTTCCTGCCCGCCGGCAGCCAGGACTGGGCCAGCGCCGACCTCAACCGGCCGCTGACCACCGGCGACCGCCTCTCCACCGGCGACGGCGCGCGCGCCGAGCTGGAACTGGGCGGCGCCAGCCTGCGCATGGCCGGCGGCAGCGACTTCGGCCTGCTCAACCTCAACGACAGCATCGCCCAGGTGGAACTCACCCAGGGCACGCTGAACCTCAGCGTGCGCAACCTCGACCAGGGCCAGAGCTACGAGATCGACACGCCCACGGTGGCGCTGGTGATCAACCACCCCGGCACGTTCCGGGTCGACGTGGACAACGACGGCAGCGGCACCCGCGTCACCGTGTTCAACGGCCAGGCCACGGTCTACGGCGAGAACAACGCGCAGCAGGACGTGTTCCAGGACCGCAGCTACCAGTACGACGATTCCTCGCTGGGGGCGGTCGCGGTGAACCGCATAGGCGGCGGCGACGCGTTCGACGCGTGGTGCAGCGAGCGCGACAACCGCTACGCGCAGTCGCGGAGCATGCGCTACGTGTCCGACGACGTGGTCGGCTACCAGGACCTCGACCAGTACGGCAGCTGGCAGAACAGCCCGGACTACGGCGCGGTCTGGTACCCCAGCCAGGTGTCTGCGGGCTGGGCGCCGTACCGCGACGGTCACTGGGCCTACATCGCGCCCTGGGGCTGGACCTGGGTGGACGATTCGCCGTGGGGCTTCGCGCCCTACCACTACGGGCGCTGGGCCTACATCGGCGGCGCCTGGGGCTGGATCCCGGGACCGCGCACCGTGCGCCCGGTGTATGCGCCGGCGCTGGTGGCGTTCGTGGGCGGCGGCGGCTGGAGCGTGTCGGTCGGCATCGGCGGCGGCGCGCCGGTGGGCTGGTTCCCGCTGGGCCCGGGCGAGGTCTACAACCCGTGGTACCACTGCGACCGCGGCTACTACCAGCGCGTCAACGTCAACAACATCTACGTGCACAACACGGTCTACCGCACCACCGTCATCAACAACATCAACAACCAGTACAACTACTACCGCGACGGCCGCGCCCCGCGGAACCAGCGCTACGCGAACCGCGAAGCGCCGCGCGGCTTCACCGCGGTGCCCGGCAACGCGTTCGCCGGCGGCCATCGCGTGCAGCGCGACCTGCTGCGCGTCGATCCGCGCCAGTTGACCGCCGCGCCGGTGCTGGCCCGTGGCGTGACCGCGGTGCGGCCGGACCCGCGCAGCCTGGCGGCGCCGCGCAACCCGCAGGCACGCCCGCTGCCGGTCACCGACTTCCGCCGCAACGTGGTGGCCCGCACGCCGCCGCCGACCGCCCTGCCTGCGGTGCACGAAAACTTCGCGCCGACGGCCGGGCGCATGCCGCAACGCGAAGCCACGCCGTTCGCCAACGTGCGCGTGCTGAACAACCGCGGCGCGGCACGGCCGGCGCCCGAACAGCCGGAGACGGCCCGTGCCGCCCCGATGCCGTCGCGTGCAAGCCCGGCGCCGAATGCAGCACCCGCCACGCTGCCGAACGTGCGCCGGATGGAGCCACCGCCGGCACGGGCGGAAGGCAGCCTGCCATCGGCCCGTTTCGCCCATCCGCGCCCGGATGAGCGCAGCCTGCCCGCGGTGGAACCGATCCGCCGCGCGCTGCCCGCCGATCCGCGCCAGGCGCCGCAGCCGGGCTCCAGCAACATCGCTGGCCCACAGGAACAACGCCCGCAACCCGTCGGCCGCGTGCCCAACACGCTGAGGCTGCCGCAACCGCCGCAGCTGGAACGCGCGCCCGTGCAGCCTGCGCCGGTCGAACGCAGCCGCGCGCCGGAATACGCGGCGCCGCGTGCGGAGCCGATGCGCGAGCCCGCACCGCAGCGCCAGTCGCCCTACCAGCCGCCGCAACGCGAATCCGCGCCGCCGTCCTACCAGCCGCAACCGCGCGAATACGCCCGGCCCAGCTACCAGCAGCCGCAGCAGCAACCGCGCGAGTACGCCCCGCGGCCCTATCAGCAGCAGCAGCGCGAATACGCGCGGCCGGTCTACCAGCAACCGCAGCCGCGCTACGAAGCGCCCCGTCCGGCCCCGCAGGAACAACGTCCGCAGGCTGCGCCGGAACGCAAGGCGCCGCCGCCGCGCAAGGACGAGCAGCAGCGCTGAGCCTGGAGCCGGCGCCCCGTCGTCCGCCATGCGGCGGCGGGGCGCCCTGATTCGGCGCCCATGGCGCCAGCGGCTACAATGGGCGCATGCAGATCACGCTCAACGGCCAGCCGCGCGATTGCGCCCCCGCCACCACCATCGCCCAGTTGCTGGAAACGGCCGGCTACGGCGGCCGGCGCGTGGCCGTGGAACTGAACCGCGAGATCGTGCCGCGCAGCCAGCACGCGAGTCGCGCGCTCGCCGAAGGCGACCAGGTCGAGATCGTCCACGCCATCGGCGGCGGATGACCGCAGGCGCCCGCTCCGCATCCCCGCGACGCCCGCGCCGGACGCCGCCACAGCAAGGCATCCCCATGAACCTCAAGACCCTCGACGTCACCGATCCGCTGGTCATCGCCGGCACCAGCTACGCCTCGCGCCTGCTCACCGGCACCGGCAAGTACAAGGATTTCGACGAGACCCGCGCGGCTTCGCAGGCGGCCGGCGCCGAGATCGTCACGGTGGCGATCCGCCGCGTGAACATCGGCCAGGACGCGAACGCACCCAGCCTGCTCGACGTGCTGCCGCCGGACGAGTTCACCCTGCTGCCGAACACCGCCGGCTGCTACAACGCGGCGGACGCCGTGCGCACCTGCAAGCTGGCGCGCGAGCTGCTGGACGGCCACAAGCTGGTGAAGCTGGAAGTGCTGGGCGACCAGAAGACCCTGTTCCCCGACGTGGTGGAAACGCTGAAGGCCGCCGAGGAGCTGGTGGCCGACGGCTTCGACGTGATGGTCTACACCTCGGACGACCCGATCCTTGCGAAGAAGCTGGAAGAGATCGGCTGCGTGGCGGTGATGCCGCTGGCCGCGCCGATCGGCTCGGGCCTCGGCATCCAGAACCGCTACAACCTGCTGGAGATCGTGGAGAACGCGAAGGTGCCGGTCATCGTCGACGCCGGCGTGGGCACCGCCTCCGACGCGGCGGTTGCGATGGAACTCGGTTGCGACGGCGTGCTGATGAACACCGCCATTGCCGGCGCGAAGCACCCGGTGCTGATGGCGCACGCGATGAAGCTGGCGATCCAGGCCGGCCGCGCCGCGTTCCAGGCCGGCCGCATCCCGCGCAAGCGCTACGCCTCGGCCTCCAGCCCGATCGACGGCACCATCGGCTGACTTGCCTCCCCTCTCCCCGTGGGAAAGGGGCCGGGGGTGAGGGCTCGACTGAAACGTGCAAGCGAGTCTTGCGCCACGCTCCAGCCACTCGCTCCGCCCGTACCCTCACCCGCCTGCGGCACCCTCTCCCAAGGGAGAGGGGTTCACTCGACAGCTTTCCGCCAGCCATGACTGACGACCACACGCCTCCCGACCATCTCCGCCGCATCCGCAGCTTCGTGCTGCGCGAGGGCCGCATGACGCCGGCGCAGCAGCGCGCGTTCGACGAGCACTGGGCGCGCTACGGCATCGACTACAGCGGCAACGCGCAGGACTTCGCCGCCCGCTTCGGCCGTGCCGCGCCGCTGGTGCTGGAGATCGGCTTCGGCAACGGCGAGGCGCTGGCCTGGGCCAGCGAGCACGACCCGGCGCGCGACTACCTCGGCGTGGAAGTGCACGGCCCCGGCGTGGGCCGGCTGATGAATGCGCTGGCCGCCCGCGACGCGAGCAACGTGCGCCTCTACAGGCACGACGCGGTGGAAGTGCTGGAACACGAGATCGCGCCGGGCACGCTGGCCGAGGCGCGCATCTGGTTCCCCGACCCATGGCACAAGAAGCGCCACAACAAGCGCCGCATCATCCAGCCCGGGTTCGTCGCCCTGCTCGCCTCGCGCATGGCCCCCGGCGGCCTGCTGCACCTGGCCACCGACTGGCAGCCCTACGCCGAGCACATGCTGGCGACGATGGAAGCGGCCCCCGGCTGGCGCAACGCCGTCGCCCCCGGCCAGTACGCCGAGAAGCCCGCGTGGCGCATCGAGACCCACTTCGAGCGGCGCGGATTGAAGCTGGGGCATGGCGTGTGGGACCTGCTGTACCAGATTCAATAAAAGCCACGCCGCCCGCTTCTACGAAGTAAAAGCCACGCCGCCCGCTTCTATGAAGTAAAAGCCACGCTGCCCTCCGGGCGGCGTCTCGTTTGCCCCCTCTCCCCTCCGGGGCACGCGGGGAGCGGCCATGGATGGCCGCAGTCTTGAGGAGCGAGGAGAGGGTTGGGGTGAGGGGCCAATCTCGCGCCGAACCACCATCGGAATCCTCTCCAGCCAGATTCCCGCAAGCCCCGCCCCTCACCCTGCCCTCTCCCCAGAGGGGAGAGGGGAACAAGCGCACCGCGTCTTCGACGCTGTGGCCATACGCCCTCTCCACGTACCCTCTCCACGTACCCTCTCCACATACCCTCTCCACATACCCTCTCCGCATACCCTCTCCGCATACCCACTCCGCGTGCCCTCTCCGGGTGCCTCGCAGGCGACAGCAAAAATCGCGCGCCTGGCTCCAGGTTCACCAGTCTGCGCACCGCGCCGCTTATACTTGCGCGAACCTGCCAGGGACGAGCGCCGCAGCGTGAATCCGCCACTGCCACTCCGCATCCATCCACATCCGACGCAACTCCGGGACGCGCGCTAGTGCCGCTCACGCTCACCCCCGAAATGATCCTGGTGCTCGGGCTGGTGGGCTTCACCATGCTGATGCTGGTGCTGGAGTGGATCCGCGCCGACATGGTGGCGCTGCTGGTGGTGGTGGTGATCGGCCTCACCGGCCTGATTCCCTCCGACCGCGTGTTCAACGGCTTCGCCGGCAACGCGGTGATCGCGATCATCGCGATCATGATCATGGGCGAGGGGCTGGACCGCGCCGGCGTGCTCAACCTCACCGCGCACATGGTGATGCGGATGGCCAAGGGCATGGAGTCGCGCCTCGGCGTGGTCATCAACCTGATGGCCAGCCTGTTCAGCGCGGTGATCCCCAGCCAGGCGCTGGCCGCGCTGATGATCCCGGTCTCCAGCCGCCTGTCCGCGCGCACCGGCGTGCCGCTGTCGCGGCTGCTGCTGCCGATGTCGTTCTGCATCCTCACCGCCACCAACACCACGCTGATCGCGAACTCGCCGCTGATCGTGCTGAACGACCTGATCGCCAGCGCGAACGCGAACCTGCTGCCGGGCGCGCACACGATCCCGAAGTTCGGCCTGTTCAGCGTCACCCCGGCCGGCCTCGCGCTGGCCGCGGTGGGCATCGCCTATTTCTATTTCTTCGGCCGCAAGCTGCTGCCCGGCCACGAGGACGAGCGCCTCAAGGTGACGCCCGGCCGCACCGAGAGCTACTTCGCCGACACCTACGGCATCGTGGGCGAGAGCGCCGAGCTCACCGTCACCGCCGAGAGCCCGCTGGTGGGCATGAGCATCGGCGAGGCCGAGCAACTGCACGACGCGCCGCTGATCCTCGCGATCAAGAGCGGCAACGAGGCGCGCATGGCGCCACCGGCCGACCACGTGATCTGGGTCGGCTCGGTGCTGGGCGTGCTGGGGCCGCGCGAACAGCTCAACCAGTTCGCGAACAACCAGCTGTGCCGGCTGTCCACCCGCATGCGCCAGCTGGGCGAGCTGTTCAATCCCACCCGCGCGGGCATTTCCGAGGTGGTGATCCCGCCGGTGTCGCGCTTCATCAAGCAGACCGTGGGCGAGCTGCGGCTGCGCAAGCGCTTCGGCATCTCGGTGCTGGCGGTGAACCGCGGCGACCAGGTGCTGCGCGACGACGTGCGCGCGGTGACGCTGCGCGCCGGCGACACCGTGGTGGTGCACAGCACCTGGCGCGACCTCTCGCTCGCGGCGGAAGACCGCGACCTGGTGGTGGTCACCGACATCCCGAAGGAAGAACAGCGCCCCGGCAAGATCTGGCAGGCGCTGGGCTTCTTCGTGCTGGCCAAGTGCCTGGCGCTGTTCACCAACCTCGACCTGTCGGTGGCGATGATGTGCGGCGCGATCGGCATGCTGCTCAGCGGCGTGCTGAACATGGACGAGGCGTACAAGGCGGTGAACTGGAAGACGATCTTCGTCACCGCGTGCCTGATTCCGCTGGGCTGGTCGATGGACGCCACCGGCACCGCCGCGTGGCTGGCGCAGTACGTGCTGCACTACCTGGGCCACGCCTCGCCGTGGGTGCTGCAGGCCACGCTGGCCGTGCTCACCCTGCTGTTCTCGCAGGTGATGTCGAACGTGGGCGCCACGGTGATGATGGTGCCGATCGCGATCAGCGTGGCAGTGGCCACCGGCGGCAATCCGTCCGCCTACGCGCTGATCGTCGCGGTGTCCTCGTCCAACACCTTCCTGCTCAGCTCCGGCCATCCCGCGCTGATGATGGTCACCGGCCCCGGCGGCTACAAGGGCAAGGATTTCCTGCGCGTGGGCGCGCCGCTGACCCTGATCATGCTGGTCGTCACCCTGGTGTCGATCAACCTGCTGTTCCGCTGAGCGCCCGGCCTGCGGCAAGACTCCGAAGCCGCACCCGTCACTCCTCCGGCCCCGCCACTGCGGCCGCGCGATCCAGCCGGCGCCGCAGCATGCGCAGGCGCTGCTGCAGCACGGCCGGCGGCATCGCCATCGCCATGGTCCGCATGCAGCGTTCGAGGTGCGCGGGGCGTTCACGCAACGCGTCGAGTGCGCGCCGCATGTCCTCGACCACCACGCTGCCGTAGGCTTGCGCCGCCTTGTCGATGGCGGGACGCAGGCGACGCGGCGGCAGATCCATCATCGCGAGGTCGATCGCGTCGCGCGAAAAGACGCTGTCGTCGCGCCAGCGATCGGCGTTCGCAAGCAGCTTGCTGGCGGCAAGGTCCGTGGTCGCGAGCGTGGCGATGCCGCATACGAGCTCGTTGCGGGCGGGTTCGTCCAGCGCAATCCGCGCCTCCCGGATGATTTCGAACTTGATCCGCACGCCGTCCACGAGCAGCGCCGTGCGGATGCCGTACTGGTCGGCGCGGATGTCGCGAGCCAGCGCGACGGATGCCGCGCCCGCGCGCAACAGCGCATCGATGTTCCTGGCGCCGGCCAACTGTTGCCGCAACTGGCGATAGCCATCGGGATCGGAAACCAGAAAATCGATGCCCGCCGATTCGCGGAACTCGCGATGGCGCAGCGCGATGGCCGTGCCGCCGCCGAACCAGCACCCGAGTTCGCGCAGTCTTGCGCCGTCGAGCGCCGCCAGGACCAGTGCGATGCGGCGGTGATGCGCTCGTTCAAACACGCAGTTCTTCCGCGCCGAACACCTGGCGCAGGGCATCGATCAGGGCACGCTCCTTCGGCTCCAGCAGTTCCGGCTGCAGGTGCCGCCAGTTGCGTTCGTACAACCCGAGCGCTTCACGCGGAGACACCACCCGGGTCGCATCGCCGACCTGCCAGGCAAGACGCGTGAGCTGCGGGTAGTCGTCCAGACGAACCTGCAGCGGCAGCCACGCCTCGACAGGATGTTCCGCGGCTGGCCGTGCCGTGTCCGGGGCCTGCAGGCGCAGCTCCACGCCCAGCACACGTGCAGCGGCGTGCAGGGAACCCAGGGCTACCGTGGCTTCGCCCTTTTCCAGCCGGTGCCACGTGACGCGGGAGATGCGCGCCGCATCCGCCGCCGCTGCCATGCTGATACCCAGCGCCTTGCGCCGCGCCCGCAGGACCTGCCCCAGCGCGGCAGCTGCATCCGAGGCCTGGTCCGGACGGGGGTCATCGATGGGATGTGGCATGACCGCACTCCTTGAATGTTTCTCATAATATACAAAATCAATATTTCGTCAATCATGAGAAACAATTTATGTTTCTTATGAGTCAGTCGCCGCTCAGCCCGGTGCCACCCGCGGCCGCGCCGTCGCCGCGGCCAGCCACAAGCCCGCAAACACCCGATCAAGCCCTCACGGGCAACGCACCGGCTGCTCTTCGAGCCGGCGCTCAGCCGGTCAGCCACACCTCGCCGTCGCGCACGCTGACCGCCAGCGCGCGCAGGTGTTCGCCGCGGCAGGGGCCGGCCACGCAGATGCCGTCGTTGCGGTTGAAGCTGGCGCCGTGCACGGCGCAGATCAGCAACTCGCCCTTGAGCAGGAAGCGGCCGGGTGCGTAGTCCAGCCGGCGGCCGGCGTGCGGGCAGACATTGAGCCAGGCCCGCACCTCGTCACCACGACGCTGGACGATCACGCTCTCGCCATCCAGTGCGCCCACGCCTTCGACCGCGGTGACGTCGCCGTTGGGAATCTCGTCCAGCCGGCACAACAGGGATTCGGGGGAAACGGTGTCCATCGGCACTTGTCCTGCGGGCCGGATGGCCTCATCGTTGCACGCGTAAGTCGTTGATTTTAGCACACGGATTTTTAACACATGCGCTTCCATCTGCCCTCTCCCCGTCGTTCCCGCCACCCGCTGGTGCGCGCCCTGTCGCTGTTGCTGGGCATTGCGATGCTGGGCGTGCTGCTGGTGTTCGGGCTGGCCGTGGCCGGCGTGCTGCTGGTCGGCGGCGCCCTGTTGCTGGCGTGGCGCCAGTGGAAGCAGCCGCGCGCGCCGATCGCTACTGCAGCCAGGCCGAACAAGCCGACCGACGTCCTGGAAGGCGAGTTCGTGGTGATCCGCCAGGGCCCGGTGGTACACCACTGACGCAAGATCCGGATGGCGTGCGTCGCCGCACCGGCACACCATGGCGTCGTGCCCTGCCGGACGACGCCATGAACGCCCAACCCGCCTCCATCGCCGAAACCCTCGAACACGTGCGTGCCCGCATCGAGCACGCCGACGAAGCGCCCACGCTCGACGCGCTCGCGCAGTTCGCCGGACTGAGCCCCAGCCACCTGCAGCGCGCGTTCCGCCGCCGCTACGGCATGAGCCCGGCCGAATACCATCGCGCCCGCCGCTTCGGGCAACTCAAGGCGGCGCTGCGCGACGGCGCCGCAGTCGCCGATGCGGTGTACGAAGCCGGCTTCGGCTCCGGCAGCCGTGTCTACGAGAACAGCGACCGCCTGCTCGGCATGACGCCGGCCAGCTACCGTGCCGGCGGCGCGGGCGCCAGCATCCGCTACACCACCACCGCCACGCCGCTCGGCCGGCTGCTGGTGGCGGCCACGGCACGCGGCATCTGCGCCGTGACCCTGGGCGCGAACGACGCCGAACTCGAGGCGCGGCTCGCCGCCGAATTTCCGCAGGCCGCGCGCGAACGCGTGGACGCTGGCCGCGAGGAGTGGCTGGACGCGGTGATCGCGCGCATCGCCAGCGAACTCGGCTGGAGCGATGCCGCCGCGCCCGCGCTGCCGCCGCTGGATGTGGCCGCCACGGCCTTCCAGTGGCGCGTGTGGAACGCGCTCACCCGCATACCCGCCGGCGAGACGCGCAGCTACGGCGAACTGGCCGCCGCGATCGGCGCGCCCAAGGCCGCCCGTGCGGTGGGCAACGCCTGCGGCAACAACCGACTCGCCCTGATCGTGCCCTGCCACCGCGTGATCCGCGAGGACGGCACGCCGGGCGGCTGGCGCTGGGGCGTGGAACGCAAGCGCACGCTGCTGGCGCAGGAACGGCGTCGCGCCACGCCGCCGGAAGCGCGCCGCAAGCAGGGCTGAGCGTTCGCCCCGGGCCTTGATCCCACCTCAAGCCTGCCTTGCGCACGGCGCGCTACCGCACGGACCGCATCTCCTCCATCATGCATGCCGCCGCCGTCCCCACGGCGGCATGCCGTGCCCGACGAAGTGCCGGATGAGGCCATGCCCAGCCTGTAGACTGCGCCGCGCGCCGCACCCCTCTGCCGAGTTTCCGCAATGAACGATGCCACCGCCCTCACCGCCAACGGCGCGACGAACGCCGCCGCCGACCGATCCCGCCTGCTGGTGCCGCTGGGCCTGCTCGCGCTGTACGTGATCTGGGGCTCGACCTATCTCGGCATCCGCTTCGCGCTGGAAAGCTGGCCGCCGTTCCTGCTCGCCGGCGTGCGCTTCCTGATCGCCGGCTCGCTGCTGTTCGGCTGGCTGCGCCTGCGCGGCGTGGCGTCGCCCACCCTGCTGCAGTGGCGCAACGCGGCCTTCGTCGGCACGCTGCTGCTCGGCCTCGGCAACGGCCTGGTGTGTTTCGCCGAGGAACGCGTGAGCTCGGGCATCGCCGCCGTGGCGGTGGCCAGCATGCCGCTGTTCGCCGCGCTGTTCGGCAGCTGGTACGGGCACCGGTCGAACCGGCGCGAGATGTTCGGCCTGCTGATCGGATTCGCGGGCGTCATCGTGCTCAACTTCGGCAGCGACCTCTCCGGCTCGCGCATCGCCGCGCTGGCGCTGCTGACGGCCGCCGCCGCATGGGCGTTCGGCTCGGTGTGGAGCAAGCACCAGGACATGCCGGCCGGCCCGATGAACACCGCGGCACAGATGCTGTGCGGCAGCGCGGCGCTGCTGCTCATGGGCTTCGGCGGCGGCGAGCGCCTGCCGGCGCATCCTTCGCTGCACGCCAATCTCGCGCTGGCCTACCTGGTGGTGTTCGGCTCGCTGATCGGCTTCAGCGCCTACCTCTACGTGCTCAAGCATGCGCGTCCCGTGCTCGCCACCAGCTACGCCTACGTGAACCCGCCGGTGGCCGTGCTGTTCGGCATGCTGCTGGCCAACGAGCACATCGGGCCGCTCGAACTCGCCGGCATGGCGGTGATCCTGCTCGGCGTGGCGGCGATCACGCTGGCGCACCAGAAACGCGCCTAGGCGCCACGCCCCGACCATCGTCGGCTTGCCCCGCACGACAACCGCGCGCCACCATGCCCGCGGCATCGCATGGGAGAAGCTCGGCCATGAACACGACGAACGAAGGCCTGATGGCGCGCATGGCGCTGCGCAGCGCGGCATGGTCGGAGCGCTGGTTTCCCGACGCCTGGGTGTTCGCGGCGCTGGGCGTGGCGATCGTGGCGGTGGCCGCGCTGGGCTTCGGCTCGACGCCGGTGGCCACCGTCAACGCGTTCGGCGACGGCTTCTGGAGCCTGATCCCCTTCACCATGCAGATGGCCTTCGTGGTGATCGGCGGCTACGTGGTGGCCACCGCGCCGGTGGTGGCGCGCTTCATCGATCTGCTGGCGCGGGTGCCGAAGAGCGGGCGCGGCGCGATCTGCTACGTGGCGCTGGTGAGCATGCTGGCCTCGCTGCTGTCCTGGGGCTTCTCGCTGGTGTTCGGCGGCCTGCTGGTGCGCGCGTTGGCGCGGCGCGAGGAACTGCGCATGGATTACCGCGCGGCCGGCGCGGCGGCCTACCTCGGCCTCGGCGCGGTGTGGGCGATGGGTCTCTCCTCGTCGGCGGCGCAGCTGCAGGCGAACCCGGCGAGCATGCCGCCCGGCCTGCTCGCGATCACCGGCGTGCTGCCGTTCACCAGCACGATCTTCCTGTGGCAGTCCTTCGTGCTCACCGCCTGCCTGATCGCGGCCTCGCTGGTGGTGTGCTGGCTCACCGCGCCGTCGGAGCGCAATGCGCGCACCGCGCGCGATTTCGGCGTGACCGAAGCCGCCGCCGTGCCCGCGCTGCCGCCGCGCACCCGTCCCGGCGAATGGCTGGAATACAGCCCGCTGCTGGCGGTGCTGATCGGCCTGCTTGGGCTGGGCTGGCTGGGCCACGAGTTCGCCACCAAGAACGCGGTGACCGCGATCGCCAACCTCAACACCTACAACTTCCTGTTCCTCACCGTGGGCCTGCTGCTGCACTGGCGCCCACGCAGCTTCCTCGACGCGGTGGCGCGCGCGGTGCCGAGCACCGCCGGCGTGCTGATCCAGTTCCCGCTGTACGGCGGCATCGCGGCCCTGCTCACCCACGCGCAGGGCGCGGGCGGCGTGACGCTGGCGCATCGGCTGTCGCAGCTGTTCGTGCACGTGGCCAGCACCGACAGCTTCCCCGCGGTGATGGGCGCGTACTCCGCCATCCTCGGCTTCTTCGTGCCCTCGGGCGGCGGCAAGTGGCTGGTGGAGGCGCCCTACGTGATGCAGGCGGCGAACGACCTGCACGTGCATCTCGGCTGGGCGGTGCAGGTGTACAACGCCGCCGAGGCGCTGCCGAACCTGATCAACCCGTTCTGGATGCTGCCCCTGCTCGGCGTGCTCGGCCTCAAGGCGCGCGACGTGGTGGGCTACACCTTCATGCAGTTGCTGGTGCACGTGCCGCTGGTGCTTGGGCTGCTGTGGCTGCTGGGGCTGACGCTTGCGTACGTGCCGCCGGTGATGCCGTGAGGGCCGGGATTGGGGATACGGGATTGGGGATACGGTGAAAGCCCCGCTCCCCCGGTACAGCCGGAGGAGCGGGAGCGATGCGGCTATAGCTCGCGCAATGCCGTGGTCACCGGCAGCCGCGCGGCGCGCACGGCGGGAAACAGGCCGCCGACGAAGCCGATCGCCAGCGCCCACTTCAAACCTGTCCAGATCAGGTTGGGTCCCACCTTGAACTGGAACATCACGTCGGTGAAGCCGTTGAGCGTGGAGGCGGAATAGCCGTCGAACACCAGCCATACCAGCAGCGCGCCGAGCAGGCCGCCGGCGAGGGCGAGCAACATGGTTTCCAGCATCACCGACACCACCACCGGCACGCCGCGGAAACCGATGGCGCGCAGGGTGGCGATTTCGCGGGCGCGCGAGGCCACGGCGGCGAACATGCAGTTGAGCGCGCCGAACACCGCGCCGATGGCCATGATCAGCCCCACGACGATGCCCACCACGCGGATCGTCCTGGCGAGGGATTCGGACTGGCGCGCGAAGAAGGCGCGCGTGGTGTCGGCTTCCACCTTCAGCTTGGGATCGGCCGCCAGCGCCGCCTTGAACGGCTCGAACGCCGCCGCGCCGGTGAGCTTCACCAGCACCGATTCCGCACTGTTGCCGCGGCGGTAGACCGCGGCCACTTCCTGGCGGTCGGCCCACAGCTCGGAATCGTAGGCGTCGCCGCTGGCGAACACGCCGACCACCTTCCAGCTCTGCCGGCCCAGCTTCACTTCGTCGCCGACGTCGAGGCCGGCGAACTCGTGGTGCGCGCCCTGGCCCACCACCAGTTCGTCGAGGCCGGGCTTGAACATGCGGCCCGCGACGATCTTCAGCGTCGGCCGCAAGGCCCAGGCCGCGCCGTCCACGCCGCGCAGCTGCGCATTGGCATCGTCGGTGGAACCCTTCTTGTGCAGGGTGGCGGTCACCACCAGCTCGGCCGAGGCCAGCGGCTTGCCGTCGCTGCCGCGGGCGATGCCGGGCGCCTGTTCGACGGCGACGATATCGTCGCGCGTCAGCACCGACTGCGCCTCGGACACCGAGCCGCCGCGCAGCACGATCGCGGTGTCGTCGCGGCCGCCGCTCTGCAGCGTGGCCTGGAAGCCCTGCCCCATCGCCAGCAGCGCCACCAGCACGCCGACCACGCCGGCGATGCCGACCACGATCACCGAGGACGAACCCAGCCGTTGCCGCAACGTGCCGACGCCCACCGCGGTCACCGAACCCGCCTGGCGGCCGCTGCGCGTGAGCGCCATCCACAACGCCAGCACGACGGCGAGCGCCGCGACGCCGAACCACGGCAACGCCGTCCACGCCATCAGCGCCACCACGACGAGCAGCAGCAGGCCGAGATTGATCAGGAATTTCTTCATGGCTGCTTCCTCACCGCCCGCTCAGGGCATCGACGATGTTCAGGCGCATCGCGCGCCACGCAGGCGGCAGGCCCACCACCAGGCCGATCAGCACCATCAGCAGCACGCCGGCCGACCAGGTGCTGCCGGATACCGCGTGCACCGGCACCATGCCGCCGCTGGCGGCGCCGATGTAGGGCACGATGAACGACACCAGCGCCAGCCCGATCACGCCGCCGAGCAGCAGCATCAGCACGCCCTCGGTCAGCACCATCGCCAGCACGCTGCGGCTGGAGAAGCCGATCGTCTTGAGCACCGCCAGCTCCGACGTGCGCTCGCGCACCGCCTGCATCATGGTGTTGCCGGTCAGCAGCAGCAGGGTGAAGAACACCGCGCCCATGATCGCGCTGACGATCAGGCCGATGTTCACCAGCTGCTTGATGAAGGAAGCCTGGAACGCCTGCTCGGTCTGCGCGCGCGTCTCGTGGTCGGAATTCGCCGAGATCGCGTCGATCGTCTTCGCCACCGCATCGGCCCGCGCCGGGTCGGCCACCTTCACCACGTACCAGTGCACGGTGCCGGAACCGAAGGCGTTGTTCTCGTCGAAATACTTCCAGTGGAACATCAGCATCTGCTCGCGCCCGGCGTCGCCCGGAGTCTTCCCGTGGAAGATGCCCACGATGTCGAACGTCCAGGTGCTGTTGCCGCTGGCCTTGGACGGGAAGATCGTCGACTGCAGCGGGATCTTGTCGCCGATCTTCCAGCCGAAGCGCTTCGCCAGCGCCGCGCCGACCACGGCGCCGGTGCGCGTCTTGTCCCAGCTGGCGCGCTGGTCGGCGGGCAGGCTCATTTCCGGATAGAGGTCGAAGTAGTTCGGGCTCACCGCGAAGCTGATGACCTGGTTGCGCGGGTCCTGGTAGACGCCGCCGAACCAGTTCGCCGTGGCCACCGCCGACACGCCCGGCACCGCGGCGATGCGCGCGCCCAGGCTTTCGGGCAGGGCCTGCTGCATCGACATCTTCGAGTTCACGATCAGCCGGCCCGCGCCCGCCACGCTGTCGCCCGCGTTGAAGGCCTGGCGCACGGAGTCGAGCAGGCCGAACAGCACGAACGCGGCCATGATCGACACCAGGGTGAGGAAGGTGCGCGACTTGCGCCGGAACAGCGCCGCCCAGATGAGATGGAAGTATTTCATGGGGTTGCCTCCAGCGTTTTTCCTTCTCCCCGCTGGGGAGAAGGTGGCCCGAAGGGTCGGATGAGGGTCTGGCGTTTGCGATGGGATGGCCCGCGGTGCGCTTTCATCGAGCCCTTCCGCAAGCCTTTCCCCTCACCCCAACCCTCTCCCCGCAGGGGAGAGGGAGCTGCATCCAACGCGTTCACGCCGTCACCTGTTCGACGAGGGTGCCCTTGTCCAGGTGCAGGGTGTGGTTGGCGTACTCGGCAGCCTTGGGATCGTGGGTGACCATCACGATGGTCTTGCCGTGCTCGCGGTTGAGCGTGCGCAGCAGGCCAAGCACGTCCTCGGCGCTCTGGCGGTCGAGGTCGCCGGTGGGCTCGTCGCAGACCAGCAGGGTGGGATCGGAGACGATCGCGCGGGCGATCGCCACGCGCTGCTGCTGGCCGCCGGAGAGCTCGCCGGGCTTGTGCGAGGCGCGGTCGGCCAGGCCCACCAGTTGCAGCGCGATGCCCGCGTTCTTCCTGCGTTGCGCGCCCGACAGCTTGGTGAGCAGCAGCGGCAGCTCCACGTTCTTCTGCGCGCTCAGCATCGGCATCAGGTTGTAGAACTGGAACACGAAGCCGACGTTGGCCGCGCGCCACTTCGCCAGCGCGCCGCCACCGAGCTGGTCGATGCGCGAGCCGGCCACGCCGATGCTGCCGGCGGTGGGCGAGTCGAGCCCGCCGATCAGGTTGAGCAGGGTGGTCTTGCCCGAGCCGGACGGCCCCATCAGCGCGAGGAAGTCGCCCTCGGCGATGTCGAGGTTGATGTGGTGCAGCACCTCGACCTTCTGCTTGCCGCGCTGGTAGACCTTGGAGAGGTCGCGGATCTGGATCAGTGTGTCCATGGCGTTGCTCCGATGGATGTTGGCCGGATGGATGGCGGTGCGCGCCTGCCGGTGCGGGCGCGGCGATCAGGGAGAACTTTTTTCCGTCTGGACGTCGGCGCCGTCGCGCAGCTCGGCCGGCGGCGACAGCACCACCACGTCGCCCGGCTGCAGCGCGTCCGGCACCAGCTTCAGCTCGCCGTAGTTCAGCGCCGCCGGTTGCACCGCGCGCAGTTGCGCCTTGCCGGCGGCGACCACGAACACCACGCTGCGGCCGTCGCGCTGCATGATCGCCTTCGCCGGCACCAGCACGCCCTTCGGCGCCTGCGCCACGTTCGCCGGCTTCTGTTCGAGAAAGGACACCCGCACGCCCATGTTCGGCACGATGCGCGCGTCCTTCTGCTCCAGCGCCACGCGCACCTTCACCGTGGCCTTGCCGCGGTCGGCGGCGGGCACGATGGCGATCACGTGGGAGGGAATCTTCCAGTCCGGGTAGGCGTCGAGCACCGCCTCGGCGGGCATGTCCGGCTTCACGCGGCCGATGTAGGCCTCGTTGACGTCGACGTCCACTTCCAGCGAATCCATGTCGACGATGGTGCCGATGCCGGTGCGGGTGAAGCCGCCGCCGGCGGAGAACGGCGAGACGATCTCGCCCACCTGCGCGTCCTTGGTGGTGATGACGCCGTCGAACGGCGCGCGCACCACGCAGTAGTCGAAGTTGACCTGGGCCTGCATCACCTGCGCGTCCGCCGAACCCGCCGTCTTCATCTGCGCGGCGAGCTGGGCGCGCGTGCCTTCGGCCAGCGTGCGCGCCTGCTCGGCCGCCTGCTTCGGCACCAGTCCCTGCGCGGCCAGCGATTGCTGGCGCGCGGCGTCGCGATCGTTCTGCGCAAGTTGCGCCTTGTATTGCGCCACCAGCGCATGCGCGGCGGCAGCTTGCGCCCTGGCTGCCTCCAGCCCCGCCCGGTACGCGCTGTCGTCCAGCCGGGCCAGCACCTGGCCCTTCTTCACGTGGTCGCCTTCCTCGATCAGCACGGCGGTGAGCGTGCCGGTGATCTGCGCCGACACCGTGGCCTGCCGCCGCGCGGTGACGTAACCGGTGGCCTGCAGCACCGCGCCGGCGCCGCTGTCGCTGGCCGGCGACACCGCGATGGCGGTCTGCACCGCGACCGCGCGATGCCCCAGCATCCACCACGCACCGCCGCCCAGCAGCGCCAGCAAGAGCACCAGCGCAAGCACGATCCACGGCCAGCGCGGCATGCGCCCGTCGTGCGCCTCGCGCTGGTGGCGCTCGATGCGCAGCTCCTTCAGCAGCTCGCTGTTGCTCACCGCATTCCCCTTCATCGCTTGATGCCGGATACGGTAGGTTCGCCGCGACACGCCCGACATGGGCAGGCATCAGGCATCGCGCGTGACAGCTGTCATCCACCCCCCGCGAGGCGTTACGCTGGGCGGCATGGACTACGCCATCGCCCCGCCCGCCGTACCCAGCCTGCCGATCCTCGGTTCGGATCGGCGCTTCCCGATCCGCCGCGTGTTCTGCATCGGCCGCAACTACGCCGACCACGTGAAGGAAATGGGCGCCACGGTGGAACCCGGCCGGCCGATGTTCTTCTGCAAGCCGGCCGACGCGGTGGTGGCGGATGGCGCCGACGTGCCCTACCCGTCCATCACGCAGGACCTGCACCACGAGGTGGAAATGGTGCTGGCGCTGGGCGTCGGCGGCCGCGACGTGCCGGTGGAACGTGCCGCCGCGCTGGTGTGGGGCGTGGGCGTGGGGCTGGACCTCACCCGCCGCGACCTGCAGGCGCAGGCCAAGGCCAAGGGCCAGCCCTGGGACGTGGCCAAGGCGTTCGACCACAGCGCGCCGGTATCGGCGCTGCGCCCGCTGGCCGGCGCCCTGCCCGGCCCGGACACCGAGCTGCGGCTGAGCGTGAACGGCACGCTGCGCCAGCACGCACGGCTCAGCGAGATGCTGCACGACGTGCCGCACATCCTCGCCGCGCTTTCCACCCTGTTCGAGCTGAAACCCGGCGACCTGGTATTCACCGGCACGCCCGCCGGCGTGGCCGCGCTCGCGCGCGGCGACCGCTTCCGCGCCGAGCTGGCCGGCTACGCCGAACTCGACGGCCGCATCGCCTGAGCCAGCGCAAGATCCTGCCGCCGCCGTTTACCCCGCCCTTGCAGCTGTTGCGCTAGAGTCTCCCGGCCATTCGGCGCACCACCCAGGGAGAACACAGCAATGAGCATGCTGCAGGAATTCAAGGCGTTTGCCATGCGCGGCAACGTGATGGACATGGCGGTCGGTATCGTGATCGGCGGTGCGTTCGGCAAGATCGTCAGTTCCCTGGTCAGCGACGTGATCATGCCGCCGATCGGCGCGCTCACCGGCGGCGTCGATTTCTCGGCGATGAAGTGGGTGCTCAAAGCCGCCGACGACAGCGACCCCAAGCACAAGATCGCCGAAGTGGCGATCAACTACGGCAGCTTCATCAATACCATCATCACCTTCCTCATCGTCGCATTCGCGATCTTCATGGTGATCAAGCTGATGAACCGGCTGCAGCAGAAGAAGGAAGAGGCGCCTGCCGCGCCGCCGGCCGACGTGGCCCTGCTCACCGAAATCCGCGACCTGCTCAAGAACAAGCAGTGATCCGCGCCCGCGGGGGCGGCTACGCGCCGCCTCCGCGCGCCGCGCGCCGTGACTTCCGGCCCAAGCGGCAGGAACGCGCGGCGAGATAATCGCGGTTCCTTCGCAAGGAGTCGCACATGCGCCGCCCCGCCCTCACCCTGCTCGCCGCCAGCCTGCTGCTCGCCGGCGGCCTCGCCAGCGCCGCCGATACCGTCGTTCCCGCCGCCGCCGTGAAGACGGCCGAGCAACTGCGCGACAAGGCGCTGCACGACGACACCGCCTGGCAGGTGGTGAAATCGCTGACCACCGAGGTCGGCCCGCGCATGGCCGGCAGTCCGGCCGACCAGCGCGCCCGCGACTGGGCCGTGGCGAAGTTCAAGGCGCTGGGTTTCGACAAGGTCTACACCGAGCCGGTGAGCTATCCGCTGTGGGAGCGCCGCCACGAGAGCGGCGCCATCGTGGCGCCGTTCCCGCAATCGCTGGTGCTCACCGCGCTGGGCTATTCGCCGGGCACGCCCAAGGGCGGCCTCACCGCGCAGGTGGTCGGCTTCGACAGCCTCGCCGCGCTGAAGGCGGCCGACCCGGCCACGATCAAGGGCAGGATCGTCTACGTCGGCCCGCGCATGCAGCGCAAGAAGGACGGCGCCGACTACGCCATCGGCTCCGGCGCGCGCGTGGCCGGCCCGGTGATCGCCGCGGAGAAAGGCGCGGTGGGCTACCTGCTGCGCTCGGCCGGCACCGACGCGCACCAGCGCATCGCGCACACCGGCGTCACCGGCTTCCGCGACTCGGCCAAGGCGATCCCCGCCGCGGCGCTCTCCAATCCCGACGCCGACCAGCTCGAACGCGTGCTGGCCTACGGCAAGCCGGTGACGGTGAAGCTGGACCTGGATTGCGGCATCGTGGGCGAATACACCGGCGCCAACGTGATCGGCGAGATCACCGGCCGCAAGCATCCCGACCAGGTCGTCGCCATCGGCGGCCACCTGGATTCCTGGGACCCCGGCACCGGCGCGATCGACGACGGCGCCGGCGTGGCGATCGCGATGGCCGCCGCCAAGCTGATCCACGACCTGCCGCAGCGCCCCGACCGCAGCATCCGCGTGATCGCCTTCGCCAACGAGGAAATGGGCCTGTGGGGCGGTCGCGCCTATGCCGAGAAGCACGCGAACGAAGTGGCGAAGTTCCAGCTCGGCACCGAGTCCGATCTCGGCGCCGACAAGGTGTACCGGATGAGCGCCAGCGTGAAGCCGCAGGCGCGGCATGCCATCGAGCAGATCGCCGGCGTGCTGAAGCCGCTGGGCGTGGCCTATGACGCACGGCGCCCGGGCGGCGGTGGTTCCGACCTGTCGCAGATGCACGCCAGGGGCATGGCCGCGCTCACCCTCGACCAGGACGCCACGCGCTATTTCGACTGGCACCACACGCCGAACGACACGCTGGACAAGATCGACCCGGACCAGCTCGCGCAGAATGTGGCGGTGTACGCGGCGTTCTCGTACATGGCGGCCCAGGCCGAGGGCGACTTCGGCTCCGCGCCCGGCGCATTCGCGGGTGACGGCGCCGAGGACTGACCGTCCCGGACCCGCATGACGAACGAAGCAGGCGGCCCGCGGGCCGCCTGCTTCGTCATGGCGCCGGAAGGCTCTCCACGTTCGTCTTGCGCTTGCGCCCGAAGCGCTGCTGCAACCGGTCCATGTACAGGTAGATCACCGGCGTGAGGTACAGGGTGAGCACCTGCGACACCACCAGGCCGCCCACCACGGCGAGGCCCAGCGGGCGACGCGAGGAAGCGCCGGCACCCATGCCCAGCGCGATCGGCAAGGTGCCGGCGAACGCGGCCATGGTCGTCATCATGATCGGGCGGAAGCGCACGTGGCAGGCCTCGACGATGGCCGCGGCCGGCGCCATGCCTTCCACGCGCTGCCGTTCCAGCGCGAAGTCGATCAGCATGATCGCGTTCTTTTTCACGATGCCGATCAGCATCACGATGCCGACGAAGGAGAACAGGTCCAGCGGCGCGTTGAACAGCATCAGCGTGAGCAGCGCGCCCACGCCCGCCGCAGGCAGGCCGGAGAGGATCGTCAGCGGGTGGATGAAGCTCTCGTACAGGATGCCGAGCACCAGGTAGATCACGAACAGCGCCAGCGCGAGCAGCAGGCCCATGCCCTGCATCGACTGCTGGAACGCCTGCGCCGTGCCCTGCACGCTGCCGGTGATGGATGCGGGCAGGCTGAGCTGGCGCATCGCGCCGTCGATCTCGCTCACCGCCTGGCTGAGGCTCACGCCGGGCGCGAGGTTGAACGACACGGTCACCGCGGGCAGCTCGCCCTGGTGGTTCACGGTGAGCGGTTGCGCCTTGCGCGTGAACGTGGCGACCGCGTTCAGCGGCACCAGCGTGCCGGTGTTCGAGGTGACGTAGAGCTGCGACAGCACGTCCGGATCGTTCTGCAGCTGGTACGGCACCTGCAGGATCACCCAGTACTGCGTGGCGGCGCCGTAGATCGTGGAGACCTGGCCCGCGCCGAACGCGGTGCCCAGCGCGGTCTGCACCTGGCGCATGGTCAGGCCCAGCGGCGCCAGCTTCTCGCGGTCCACCTGCACGCTGATGGCCGGGCCGTTGAGGTCGAGGTCGCTGGTGACGTCCTGGAAGCCGGGCAGCCTGGCGAACGCGGTCAGCACCTTGCCCGACTCCGCGTACAGCGCGTTGAGGTCGGTGGACTGCAAGGTGTACTGGTACTGCGCCTTGGACGCGCGGCCGCCCACCTGGATCGCCGGCGGGTTCTGGATGTAGGCGCGGATGCCCGGCACCTTCGCGAACTTCGCCCGCAGCTCCTGGATGATCTCGTCCGGGGTCAGCTCGCGCTCGTTCGCGGGCTTCAGCCGCATGAAGATCGAGCCGTTGTTCGTGGTGGTGCGCGAACCGCCGGAACCCACCGACGACATGTAGGCGGCGATGTTCGGGTCCTCGCCCACGATCGCCGCGAGCTGCTGCTGGCGGATGCTCATGCCGGCGATGGAGATGTCGTCCGGACCCTCGGTGTTGACCATCAGCTGGCCGGTGTCGCCCGCGGGGATGAAGTCCTTGTTCACCACCACGAACAGCAGCGCGGTGGCGAGGAGGCTGGCGAAGAACACGCCCAGCACCGTGCGCGGATGCGCCACTGCCCAGCCCAGCGAACGGTTGTAGCCGTCGCGCACGCGGTTGAAGCCGCGGTCGAAGGCCAGCGCCACGCGCGACTTCCTTTCGTGCTCCGCGTGCTTCACGAAGCGGCTGCACAGCATGGGCGTGAGCGTGATCGAGACGAAGCCGGAGATCAGGATCGCGGTGGAGATCACCACCGCGAACTCGTGGAACAGCCGGCCCACGATGCCGCCCATGAACATCACCGGCAGGAACACCGCCACCAGCGACAGCGTCATCGAGAAGATGGTGAAGCCGATCTCGCCGGCGCCGAGCAGCGAGGCCTCGTACGGGTCCATGCCGGCCTCGACGTGGCGCACGATGTTCTCCAGCATCACGATCGCGTCGTCCACCACGAAGCCCACCACCAGGGTGAGCGCCAGCAGCGAGAGGTTGTCCAGGCTGTAGCCCAGCGCGTACATCACGCCGAACGTGCCGATCACCGACACCGGCAGCGCCAGCGCGGGGATCAGCGTGGCCGAGGCGTTGCCGAGGAACAGGTAGATCACCAGCACCACCAGCACGCCGGCCAGCAGCAGGGTGAACTGCACGTCGTCCACCGAGGCGCGGATGGAATCGGAGCGGTCGTACAGCGTCTGCAGCCGGATCGACGGCGGCAGCGTAGCCTCGAACTGCGGCAGCACCGCGCGGATGCGGTCGATCGTGGCCACGGTGTTGGAGCCGGGCTGGCGGTCGATCGCCAGCACCACCGCGCGCTTGCCGTTGAACCAGCTCGCCACCTGGTCGTTCTGCACGCCGTCCTCGGCCTGGCCAAGCTGCGACAGGCGTACCGGCGCGCCGTTGCGGTACGCCACAACGATATTGTTGTAAGGCGCGGCCTGCTTGAGCTGGCCGTCCGAGTTCACCTGCAGCAGCTGGCGGCTGCCGTTGAGCGAACCGGTGGCGAGGTTGACGTTGGCGTTCGCGATCGCCTGCTGCACGGTGTCGATGCCGACGCCGTTCGCGGCCAGCTTGCCGGGGTCGACCTTGATGCGCACCGCGTACTTCTGCGAGCCGAACACGCTCACCTGCGCCACGCCGCTGATCATCGACAGCTGCTGCGCCAGCTGCGTCTCGCCGTACTCGTCCACGGTGGACAGCGGCAGCGTGTCAGAGCCGAGCGTGAGGTAGAGGATCGCCTTGTCCGCCGGGTTCACCTTGCGGAAGGTGGGCGGTGTGGGCATGGTGGTGGGCAGCTGCCGCTGCGCCGCGGAGATCGCCGCCTGCACGTCCTGCGCGGCGCCGTCGATCTCGCGGCTGAGGTCGAAGGTCAGCGTGATCGAGGTCGAGCCCAGCGCGCTGGTCGAGGTCATCTGGCTGATGCCGGCGATGGTGGAGAACTGGTTCTCCAGCGGCGTCGCCACCGCGGTGGCCATGGTCTCCGGCGAGGCGCCCGGCAGGCTCGCGCTCACCGAGATGGTGGGGAAGTCCACGTTCGGCAGCTCGTTCACCGGCAGCTTCGGATACGCCGCCACGCCGAACACGATCAGCGCGATCATCAGCAGCGCCGTCATCACCGGCCGGCGTATGCAGAGTGCGGGGAGGTTCAAGGGGTCCGCCCTCCGTGCAGGCGACCCGTCTTCCACGTGCCACACGCCAAGTCACGCAGACCTGCATCGCGCGTCGTCTCCCTCTCCCCGCCGGGGAGAGGGCCGGGGTGAGGGGCCGGTCTTGCCTCGGGCGAGCTCATCCGTTCACCACCCGCACGTGCGTGCCGTTGGTCAGCAGCATCTGGCCGTCGGTGACCACCTGCTCGCCGCCCTCCAGGCCCTTCTCGATCACCAGCCGGCCGCCGCTGCCGGGCCCGGCCGTCACCATGCGCTGCTGCACGCTGCCGTCGGCGCCCACCACGAACACGAAGCTGCCGTTCGGCGAGTTCTGCAACGCCTCGACCGGCACCGTCACCACGTCGACGAGCCGCGTGGTGGGCAGGCGCACCTGCACGAACTGGCCCGGGGTGAGCCGGTCGTCCGCGTTCGGGTAGGCCGCCTTGAGCTGGATCGTGCCGGTGCTGGCGTCCACCGCGTTGTTGATGAAGTCCAGCGCGGCCTCCAGCGGCGGCCCCTTCACGCCGGGGATGCCGACCTCCACCGTGACCTTGCCGTGCGCGAACGCCTCCTTCACGCCGGCCAGCGCGGTCTCGGGCACGGAGAACGTGATGTGGATCGGCCGCACCTGGTTCAGCACCACCAGGTTGGTGCTGTTCGCGCTGGCCTGCGCGCCGGGGTAGACCAGCGGCGCGCCGGCGATGCTGTCCACCGGCGCCACGATGCGCGCGTAGCCGAGCTGGGTGCGAGCCATCTCCACCGCTGCCTGGTCCGCCTTCACCGTGGCGGCGTACACGCCCACGTTCGCCTTGTAGCTGTCGTATTCCGTCTGCGAGACGTAGCCCTTGGCCAGCATCGGCGTGTAGCGGCGCAGCACCTGTTCGGCGTTCGCCAGCTGGGCCTGGTCCCTGGCGAGGTTGCCGCGCGCCTGGTCGAGTTGCGCCTGCAACAGGCTGGGATCGATCTGCGCGATCGCCTGCCCCGCCTTCACGCGGCCGCCCGGGGTGAACGCCAGCGACTGCAGCTGGCCGCTGACGCGCGACTGCACGGTCACGGTGGAGTACGCCTCGACGCTGCCGATCGCCTGCAGCGAGAGATCCAGGTTGCCGCGCTGCGCCAGCGCGGTCTTCACCGGCACCGCCTTCGCCGTGGCCGGCTTGCCGGGCGCCGGCTTGCCGCGACCGGTCCACCAGTGCGCCGCCAGTACCACCAGTACCACCGCGACCAGCAGCGCAGCGAGCTTCTTCCAGGACATGCGCTGAGGCATGGAAACTCCAGTATCGAATCGAACCTTCCGGCCGGGAGCGGACCACACCCATGTGACACCTGAGCACGGGAGGGATCAAGGCAGGGTCAAACGCACGCCTGCATGGATGCGTTGACTGTCGGGGCAGGGAAATGCACGCCGATGCCGCGGCGCCCCTGCGCCGCCCGGGGCCGGGACGGAGCCTCCGGACCCTTTATTCCGCGCGCGGCACCGTCGCGTCGCAGCCGTCCAGTGCCTGCAGGTTCTCCTTGATCCGGCCAATCACCGCCAGCGCCTGCTTCAGCTCCTCGTAGGCGATGCCCGCGGTGACTTCCCGGCGCAGATCGCGCGCGATCTGCTCCATGTCGTCCACCACGTCGTGCGCCTGCGCCGTGACGTAAAGGCGCCACGCGCGACGGTCGCGCGGGTCGGGACGGCGCTCCACGAAGCCCGCGGCCTGCAGGCGGTCGATCACCCGGCCCACCGCGATCGGTTCCATTTCCAGCGCCTCGGCCAGCTCGGTCTGGCGCATGCCTTCGCGGTGGTACAGCATCTTGGTGGCGCGCCATTGCGCGCGGGTGAGGCCGAACTTCACCGCGCGGCGATCGAAGTGCTTGCGGAACAGCAAGGTCACGTCGTTCAGCAGGTAGCCGAAGGAAAGGTCTTCCGTTTTCGCCATGGTGATTGCAACCTCGCCGTCACATGCCCCAAGCATAAGCCGAAGCACCCGCCGCCATGCTGATCTCCGTCATTACCGCCGACATCACCACGCTCGCCGTGGACGCCATCGTCAACGCGGCGAACGAGACCCTGCTGGGCGGCGGCGGGGTGGACGGCGCCATCCATCGTGCCGCCGGGCCGGCCCTGCTCGCCGCCTGCCGCAGGCTGCCGGAAGTGTCGCCCGGCGTGCGCTGCCCCACCGGCGAGGCACGCATCACGCCCGGCTTCGCGCTGCCGGCGGCCCGGGTGATCCATACCGTGGGGCCGGTGTGGCGCGGCGGCGGCCACGGCGAGCCGGTGCTGCTGGAGAACTGCCACCGCAACGTGCTGCTCCTGGCGCGCGAACACGGCCTGCGCCGCATCGCCTTCCCCGCGATCAGCTGCGGCGTCTACGGCTACCCGGCGCCGCTGGCCGCCGAGGTGGCGCTGCGCACCTTGCACGAGTCGCTGGCCAGCGACCCGGCGCTCGAGCTCACGCTGTGCTGCTACAGCGAGCCGATGCGCGCGGTGTTCCAGGACGCGCTCACTTCACTTTGAACGGATACAGCGGCGGCAGGGCGTCGTCATCTGCCTTGTCCGCTGCGCGCCATGCGAAGCCGCGCTTGAACGCCGCGGCCAGCTCGTCGCCCGGCGCCACGGCGGCCGCGGCATCGCCATAGCAGCGGCGCTGCAGGCCGGCGATCGCCTGCCGCTGCGCTTCATCCGCCAGCGCCGCGGCCAGGGCGCCCGGATGCTGGATCGCCGGGCGCTCGGCCTGGGCCCAGGCCAGCAGGCTGCGCAACTGCGCCGGCGCATCGCTGCCCCGCGCGGCGGCAAGGAAGGCCTGGCGCAGTTGGCGCGCGGTGTCGCCCGTTGCGCCGTCTGCTCCTGCCGCCGCACCGACGCCTCGCACGGTGCGCCTGCGCCACAGCCACCACGCCAGCATGCTGAGCAGCCACAGCAGCAGGCTGGCCAGGGCGATCCAGCGCCATGGCGTGCCATGTGCCTGCACGCCGGCAGGCGCCGCCGCGACCGCGGGCGCCGAAGCCGCCACGGCCGGCGACGACGGCACAGCAGGCGCCGCGGCCTGCGGTGGCGTGGCCACCGCACCGGCGGCCGGCAGCACGGTGATGCTGTGCGCGGGAATCTCGGCCGTGCGCGGCTGGCCGCTGGTCACGTCGAACCAGCGCAGCGTGGTGGCCGGCACGGTGAGCGTGCCGGCCTGCTCGGGCACCACCGCGAAGGCGCGCTGGCGGGTGCCGACCAGCCACGGGCCGTCGTTCGCGGTGGATGTGAACGGCTGGTCCGGGTACACGGTGGCGCCCTGCAACGCGGGCAGGCTAAGCGCGGGCAGCGTGTCGACCGGCAGGCCGGTGGCGCCGAGCTTCATGGTCAGGTTGATCGGCTGGCCCACGCGCACCGGCGTGTTTGCATCGGGCCAGCCCTCCAGAGTGAGCGTGAGCGCGCGCGCCGGCAGCCACGCCGCCTTGCCCCAGTCTGCCGGCGGCGCCTGGATCTGCGCGGTGAGCGGCGGCGAGCTGGCCGACACCGGCGCACCGGCGCCGAAGAAACTGTCCGGATCGCCGGGATCCAGCGCCTGGCCCTGGAAACCCACGGCGGGAATCGCCAGCGTGCCGGCATGCTGTGGCACCAGCGCGTAGCGCCGCTCGATCACGTGGTAGTCGCGGCCGCCGCGCTCGGCGTCGTAGCGCAGGTCGCCGCCCACCTGGCTGAGCTGCACACCGTCGATCTGCGGCGCGTCCAGCGCGCCGCTGGTGATGTTGCCGCTGTAGTAGAGCCGCAGCACGTAGCTGAGCTGCTGGCCCACCCACGCCTGCTGCGGCGCGACCTGGGCTTCCATGAACACGCTGCGGTGCATGGCGGCCGCGGCGGCCGGATTCGACGGGGCGACCTGCAGTTGCAGCGGCGTGGTCCGTGCCCCCGCCACCGTCAGCGCCGGAATCGTGAGCATGCCCGCATGCCTGGGCTGCAGCACCACGCCGACCACCAGTTCCGAACTGCTCCTGCCGTTGACGATGCTGAGGCTGCTGCTCTGCGAGCGGCCGAGTATGTCGAAGTCCTGCAGCAGCGGCGTCAGGTCCGGCATCGCCACGCTGCCGCTGCCGCCGGTGACGTGCAGGTTCAAGGTCACCGTCTCGCCCATCTGCACCGTGCCGCGGTCCAGCGTGGCCCGCACGTCGGCGGCATGCGCCAGCAGCGGCATCGCCAGGAAAAGCAAGAGGCAAAGCCCTTGAACAACCCGGCCGTGGATGGCCGCTCCTTTCACCTTCGCGGTCACGCACGAATGCATGGACAAAACCGGCATCACGGGCCGTCCTCGTCGGGTGTGCCGCCGTGGCGGCGCTGGTATTCCAGCTCGAACTTGCGGCGCAGCAGCGCGCCGGGATCGTCGGGCACGCGCTGCAAGGCCTGGCGCAGGTCGGCCGGCAGTTTCGATTGCGGATCGTCGGCGCCGGCCGCGCCCAGCTCGTGGCTGGTGGGCGGCTTCGTCGCAGGCTTGCCGGGGGCGCCCAGCGCCTGGTCCAGTTGCTGCTTCAGCGCCTGCTGCGCCTTCGCGGCCTGCGCCTGCTGCTCGGCCTGCTGTTCGGGCGTGGGCTGCGGCTGGTCCTGCTGCGCACCGTCCTTGCCGGACGATTGCTGCGGGTCGTGCCGGCTCTGGTCCTGCGGCGACTGGCCGGACTGGCTGTCGTTCCTGTCCTGTCCGCCCTGGTCCTGCCCGTTTTTGTTCTGGCCGTTCTGGTTCTGGCCGTCCTTGCCCTGCCCGTTCTTGTCCTGCCCGTTCTGGCCCTGGTCGCCCTGCGGCTTGCCATCCTGTCCGTTCTGGCCCGGCTTCTGCTGGGACGGGTCCTGCGGCGGCTGCTTGCGCAGCCAATCCTCGACCGCCTGCCGGTTCGCCTTCGCGTCCGCATTCGCGGGATCGATCTGCAGCGCGCGGTCGTAGGCGCGGATCGCGTCCTGGTACTTGCCGCCCCGCGCCAGCGCGTTGCCGAGGTTGTAGGCCGCATCGCCACCTTTGGCCTCGCGCAGGGCCTGGCTCGCGGCGGCGTAGTCGCCGGCGCGATACGCCGCCGCGCCGCGCCACGCCGGATCGCGCGCCAGCTGCATCGCCTGCTTCGCGTCGCCGTGGCCCAGCGCTGCCGCGGCCTGCTGGTCGCGGCGCTGCCAGAGGTCGCGCCAGCTCGCGGCATGCGCCGTACCAGGCAGCATGGGCAACAGCACCAACGGCAACAGCAGCAGCCAGCCGCGGCGGAAGGCCAGGGCCGCCAGCGGCAGGAGCAGCAGCAGCAACCAGGGGCCGCGATCCTGCCACTCGTCGCCGACCTGGCCTTGCACCGCCTGGGTGGAACCCGCGCGCAGTTCATCGCGCAGGGCCGCGATGTCGCTGCCGTCGGCGCTGGGCGGCACGTAACGGCCGCCGCCCGCCGCGGCGAGCGCGCTCAATGCGGCATCGTCGCGGGCGGCCAGCTGCAGGGCGCCGTTCGCATCGTGCAGGAAGCCGCCGCCGGGCAGCGGCACCGGCGCGCCCTGCGGCGTGCCCACGCCCAGCACCGAGACGCGCACGCCTTCGGCCAGCGCCTTGCGCGCGGCGTCCTGCGCGGCCGCGTCGGCGGTGTCGGTGATCAGCACCAGCGAGCCGCCGCCGGCCTTGGCGTCGCGGATCAACGCGGCGCCACGCCGGATCGCCGCCGCCGCGTTGTCGCCGTCCACCGGCATGGTGTCCGGCGCCATCGCGTCCAGCAGCGCGCCCAGGCTGTGCACGTCCGAAGTGAGCGGAGCCACCACGAACGCTTCACCGGCATAACCGAGCAGCCCGTTGAGGCCGTCGCGGTTCGCCAGCAGCAGGTCGTGCGCCTTGTAGCGCGCGCGGTCGAGTCGGCTGGGCGCCACGTCGTGCGACAGCATGCGCTGCGACAGCGAGATCGCCACCACCTGCGCCGCGCGGCGCGCGTACAGCGGCTGCTCGACGCGGCTCCAGGTGGGACCGGCCAGCGCGAGCACCGCCAGCGTCCACGCCAGCGCGAGCAGGCCCAGCGGCAGCCGCTGCCGCACCGCCTGCCCCTGCAGCAGCGCCGGCAGCAACTCCGCATCGACCAGCCGCGCCAGCGCCTGCAGGCCGCGGCCGCGGCGCGCGGCCTGCCACAACAGCCACGGCAATACGGCGAGCGCGCACAGCCACCACGGCCGGAGGAAATGGAACTGCGCCAGCGCCGCGCTCATGCCGGCAGCTCCCGCACACGCAGGCGCGGCAGCCCGGCCAGCAGCCACAGCAGCAGCGCCGTCGCCAGCGGCCAGGTGAACCACTCGCGCCGCGGCCTGAGGCTGGGGCCTTGCTGCGGCATCGGCTCCAGCGCGTCGATGGTGCGGTAGGCGTCGGCCAGCTGGTCGCTGTCGGTGGCGCGGAAGAAACGGCCGCCGGTCTCGTCGGCGATCTTCGTCAGCATGCCCGCGTCGAGATCGGCGGAAGGATTGATCACCTGGCTGCCGAAGAAGCCCGGCACGCGCATGCGGGTGGCGCCGATGCCCACGGTGTAGATGCGCACGCCGGCCGCCTTCGCGGTACGCGCGGCTTCCAGCGGCGTGATGCTGCCGGCGTTGTTGACGCCGTCGGTGAGCAGCACCAGCACGCGCGCCTCCTGCGGCAGCGCGGACAGGCGCTTCACCGCGATCGCGATGGCGTCGCCGATCGCCGTCTCGGTGCCGGCCAGGCCCACGGCCACGCCCTGCAGTTGCGCACGCACCGCGTCCAGGTCGTAGGTGAGCGGCGTCACCAGGAACGCCTGGCTGCCGAACAGCACCAGGCCCATCTCGTCGCCGCGGCGGCGATCGATGAAGTTGCCGGCGATCGCCTTCACCGCGCCGAAGCGGCTCACCGGTTGGCCGGCCAGTTCCATGTCCGGCGTGCGCATGCTGCCGGAGAGATCGACCGCCAGCATCAGCGCGCGGCCGCTGCGCTGCTGCGGCTGCGGCGGCCCCACCCATTGCGGGCGCGCCGCCGCGGCCACCAGGCACAGCCACGCCAGCGCGAGCAGCCACGACGCGACGCTGCGCACCGCATCGCCGCCCGCCGCCGCGAGATGCAGGCCCGGTTGCGGCAGATGCAGCGCCTGCCCGGGCAGGGTCGGCGGCAACCAGCGGCGCAGCAGCCAGGGCAGCGGCAGCAGCAGGAACAGCCAGGGCCAGGCGAACTCAAACACGGCCCGGCTCCGCGACTACGTCTTTCCATGCACGCGGTCGCGCGGCCGCGTGCAGCCAGGTGCGCGCCGCCGCCAGCGTGGCGGGCGCGTCGAAGCTGGCCTGCGGCCGGTAGATCGCCTGCTCCAGCGACAGCAGGCGGTCCAGCACCGGCGTCGCCACCGGCACGCGCGCCAGCGTCTGGCGCCAGCTCTCGCCACGCTGCCGCACGGCGGCGGCATCCTGTCGGCGCGCCACGCGGCGCAGCAACTGCTGCAGCGCGGCCGCCAGCGCGGCGGCGTCGCCGTCGCGCACATGCTGCGCCTCCAGCCGCGCCAGTTCGTCCAGCAATTGCCGGCGCTGCCGCTGCAACCGCGCGCGGCGGCGCCAGGCCCAAGCCACGCCCAGCAGGACCAGCACCGTCAGCGCCGCCAGCAGCCACCAACCCGGTGCGGGCGGCCACCATGGCGGCGCCGGCGGCAGATGGATGTCGCGCAGCTCCGGGCCGCTGGCCGCCGGCGTGGACACGATCATCGCCGCACCTTCGCCACGCCCAGCAACTCGCCCACGGCCGCCAGCGGATCATCGCGGGTATCGATCACGCAACACCGCAGGGCGGCGCTGCGCGCCAGTGTTTCGAGACTCGCCGGGCCGGCGCCCAGCGCCTGCTGGAACTCGCGTCGTTGGCGCTCGCCCAGCAGCACCACGTCGCGGCGCTCGCCGGCGTGTTCCAGCGGATAGCGGCCCGGCGGCGGCGGCTCGCGTTCCAGCGCATCGGCCACCACCAGCACGCCGACCCCGGCGTGCGCGCGCAGATCGAGCAGGCGCTGGCGTGCCGCCTCGTCCGCGCTGAAGCCGTCGCTGACCAGCAGCACGCGACTGGCGCCGTGCTGCAGCCGGCGCGCGCGCAGCAGCGCGGCGGACAGCGCCTCGTGGCGATCCACGGGCGGTGCGGCATCCCAGTCCGCCAGTGCGCCGCACACCGCCAGCGCGCCATGCGCGCCGCCCTGGGGGCGCAGCAGTTGATCGGCAGCGCCGAACGCCATCAGCCCCACGCGTTCGCCGGCGCGCACGGCCAGCCACGCGGCGATCGCGGCGGCGCGCGCGGCCTGCACGGACTTGAAGCGCACGCGGGTGCCGAAGCGCATGCTGGCGTGAGTATCCAGCAGGATCAGCAGGCGCCCTTCGCGTTCCTCCTGGAACAGCTTGGTGTGCAACCGGCCGCTGCGCGCGGTAAGCCGCCAGTCCATCCGGCGCACGTCGTCGCCGGCCTGGTAGACGCGCGATTCGGCGTAGTCCATGCCGCGGCCGTAGAGCCGGCTGGACTGCTGGCCGCTGCGCTCGGCGCGGCTTTGCGCCGGCGCGAGCTTCGCGCGGCCCACGCGCGCGCCCAGCGCGATCAGCTCGGCCAGCGCCACGCGCGTGCGGCCGTCGCCATCGACGCGACGCGGCAGGACGGCATCCGCGAGCGCGCTCACGGCAGCGGCACGAGGTCCAGCAGCCGGGCGATCACCTGGTCGCTGCGCACGCCCTCGGCCTCGGCCTCGTAGCTGAGCAGCACGCGGTGGCGCAGCACCTCGTGCACGATCGCATGCACGTCCTCGGGCAACACGTAGTCGCGGCCGGCCAGCCACGCCTGCGCGCGGGCGCAGCGGTCCAGCGCGATGGTGGCGCGCGGGCTGGCGCCCCAGGCGATCCAGCGCTTCAGTTCCGGGCCGTAGCGGCCGGCGTCGCGCGTGGCCAGCACCAGCTGGGCGAGGTATTCCTCCAGCGCGCCCGCCATGTGCACGGCCATCGCGGCGTCGCGCGCGGCGAACACCTCGGCCTGGCTCAGCAGCGCGGCCGGCAGCGGCGCCGGGTGCGCGCGGCGGCTGGCCTGCTCGCGGGCGAGCCGGAGGATCGCCAGTTCCGACGTGGCGTCGGGGTAGCCGATGGTGACGTGCAGCAGGAAGCGGTCGAGCTGGGCCTCGGGCAGAGCGAACGTGCCTTCCTGCTCGATCGGGTTCTGCGTGGCCATCACCATGAACAGCTCCGGCAGCGGCCGGGTGGTGCGGCCCACGGTGATCTGGCGCTCGGCCATCGCCTCCAGCAGCGCCGACTGCACCTTGGCCGGCGCGCGGTTGATCTCGTCGGCCAGCACGATGTTGTGGAACAGCGGGCCGCGCTCGAATTCGAAGCTGCCGCTCTGCGGCCGGAACACGTCGGTGCCGGTGAGGTCGGCGGGCAGCAGGTCGGGGGTGAACTGCACGCGGTGGAAATCCGCCTCGATGCGCGTCGCCAGCGCCTTCACGGCGGTGGTCTTGGCCAGGCCCGGCGCGCCTTCCACCAGCAGGTGGCCGTCGGCGAGCAGCGCCACCAGCAGGCAGTCGACCAGCCTGGGCTGGCCGATGATGCAGGCCTGCAGATCCTCGCGCAGCCGCGCGAAGGCCTGCTGCAGACGGCCGAGGGGCGGGGTTTCGGGCATGTCCATCATGGGATTCCGGCAGCAAGTCGCCGCTGTTGACCGCGGCGGAGTCCGGAAGTTTAGTCGACGGCGCCCGCGCATTCAGTCCCCGCACGCAAAGAGGCGGCCGCAGCCGCCTCTTTGCGTGCCTTGCGGGTGCGCAGCCTTATTGCAGCGAATCGTTGAGGATGCGCGGCGTCACGAAGATCAGCAGTTCCGCCTTGGTGTTGTTGCGGCTGGTGCTGCGGAACAGGTAGCCGATGCCGGGGATGTCGCCCAGGCCGGGCACCTTGGTGATCGTGTTGTTCTTGTTGATCTCGTAGATGCCGCCCAGCACCACGGTCTGGCCGTTGTCCACCAGCACCGAGGTGTTCACCGACTGGGTGTTGATCTGCGGCACCTGGCCGTTCGGCGTGGTGAGGAATTTGTCGAGCGAATCCTTGGTCACGTTGATCGCCAGATAGACGCGATTGTCGGCCGTGATCGTGGGCGTGACCTTGAGCTGCAGCACCGCGTCCTTGAACTGCACCGAGGCCGTCGGCGCCGCCGTGCCGCCGACGCCACCCTGGTAGGTGACGTAGCCGATCTCCTGGCCCTGCCGGATCACCGCCTCCTGCTGGTTCGCGGTGATCACGCGCGGGCTGGAGATCACCTCGCCGCGGCCTTCGGTCTGCGCCGCGGACAGCTCCAGGTCCAGCGCATAGTTCTTGCCCAGGATGGCAAAGCCGAGTGCGCCCGTGAGGTTGGTCGGCGACGCCGGCAGGTTCACGTTGAGGCCGGGGTTGGGCGATACGCCGCTGCCGCCGCTCGCGCTGCCGCTGCCGCCTGGGGTGGTCCATCCCAGAGTGGTGCCGCCCGCGCCGCCGCCCGTTTGCAATACCTGGCCACTGGGATTGATGCGCTGCGCATACGCGCCCCACTGCACGCCCAACTGGCGGGTGAAGCTGTCGCTGGCGATCACGATGCGCGCCTCGATCAACACCTGCTGCACCGGCTTGTCCAGCTCGGCCACCAGCTTGCGGATCTGCTCGGTCTTGTCGGCGGTGTCGTTGAGCAGCAGGGTGTTGGTGCGCTCGTCGAAGGAGACGCTGCCGCGCGCCGACAGGAAGCCGCGCGTGACGCCGGTGCCGCCGGCCGCGCTGGCGCCACCGCCACCGCCACCCTGCATGCTGCCGCTGGTCAGCAGCTTCGCGATGTCGGCCGCCTTGCCGTAGCTGATCGGCAGATAGGTGGTGACCAGTGGCGCGTTGTCCTCGGCCTTCATGCGGGCCGCGGCCAGGTCTTCCTCGTACTTGGCCAGCTCCTGCTGCGGCGCCACCCAGATCACGTTGCCGTCACGGCGCTTGTCCAGGCCCTTGGCGCGCAGGATCACGTCCAGCGCCTGGTCCCACGGCACGTTCACCAGGCGCAGCGTGATGCTGCCGCTGACGCTGTCGGCGGCCACGATGTTGAGCTTGGAGGTGTCGGCGATCAGCTGCAGCACCGAGCGCACCGGGATGTCCTGGAAGTTGAAGGTGGCGCGCGTGCCGGTATAGGCCTGCTGCTGCCCGGGGGTCAGCCTGCCGGCGGCGGCGGCGGTATTCTGGCCCTTCTTCGGCGCCACCTCGACCACGTACTGGTTGCCTTCCTGCCATGCCGAGGTGTCGACCACGCCCTTGGTGGCGATCGTCAGCTGCACGCCGCCGGTGGCGCCGATGCGGGTGTTGATCGACTGCACCGGGGTGGCGAAGTCCAGCGTGTCCAGCCGCTGCGCGAGGTTGGCCGGCACGCTGGCGTTGGGAATGCTCACCTCGACCTTGTCGCCTATCGTGTGCAACTGCGCATCGGCACCGGGGCCGCTGAAGTTGACCAGCACGCGACCCTGCCCGTTCGCGCCGCGGCGGAAATCGATGTTGGTGACGCTGATGCCGCCGGCGGCGGTGGCCGCCACGCGCTTGGACGGATCGATCACCGCCGCGGTGGTGATGCTGTGCCGCACCGGCGCGGCCGCCGCCTGCGGCGCAGCGGCACTGCTGCCGTTGGCCACCGTGAGCACCAGGCTGTCGCCCTGCACGGCGGACTGGTACGACACCGGACGCATCAGCTCCACGATCACCCGGGTGCGGTCGCCCGCGGCGACCGCCGAGACGCCGGAGGTGGCGCCCTGGCCGATCTCGGTGTGGCGCTGGGCGGTGGACGCGGTGTCGGCGAAATCGATCGCGATGCGCGCCGGGTTGTCGGTGGTGAAGATGCGCGGCTGCGGCACTGCGCCGGCGAAGTTCAGGTGCAGCTGCACGCTGCCGCCAGGCAAGGTGGTGTAGCTGATGTCCTTCAGCGTGCTGCCGGCGGCCAGCGCGGCGGGGGCAAAGCCCGCCCCGGCAAGCAGCAGCAGCGACAGGAGACTACGAATGGCGTGGCGCATGACCCGGCCCCGGACAGATTGAATGTGGTTGCTCATTGCATCAGCCCCTGTATTCCCTATTTCTCGCCGAGCGCCATGCTGGCCGGACGTTCCATCCAGCCACCATTGCCATTGGATACCAGCTCGATCAGGTCGATGTGGTCATCGCTGATGGCGGTAATGCGGCCGTAGTTCTGGCCCAGGTATTCGTTGCGGTGCACCGGATGGATCACGCCGCCGGGGTCCTTGACCAGGGCTTCGATGCCCGCGCCCGAGCCGATCGTGCCGACCATCTTCAGGCTGTCCAGCGCGAACATCTCCAGCGGCTGCTTGGGCCGGTTCTGGTCCGGACGCGGTCCGCTGTTGGCGGCGGACGAATCCTGCTCCGCGGCGCTGGCGCCGAACGGGTCGCGCAGGTCCTGGTCCGCGTAGGTGAAGGTCTCGAAGGTCTTGATCACCGGCAGCGGCGGGATCGGCGCACCCTTCTTGGCCTTCTGCTGCGCGATCCATTCGCGCAGGTCCGAGGTGCCGCGCGTGCAGCCCCCCAGCAGCAGGGCGGCCAGCAGCAGCAGGGCGAGGCGCGACAGCGTGGACGGTTTCATGGCAGTGGACAGCTTCATCACTTGCGCCCCCCTGCCTTGGCCGGGCCCTTGGCGGCGGCGGCCGCCTCGTCCTCGTCCAGGTAGCGATACGTCTTCACCGTGCCCTGCAACACCAGCTGGCCGTCGGTGGAGGTGCCGTTCTTGGCGCCGTGCTCCGGCGTCAGCGTCACGTCGTGCATGGTCAGGATCACCACGCGCGGCAGCGAGGCCACGCCGCTGATGAAGGTGCCGAACTGGTGGTAGCTGCCCACCATCTTCAGCTGGATCGGCTTCTCGGCGTAGAAGTCCTTCGGCACCTCGGGCTGCGGCACGAAGGAGTCGACCTGCAGGCCCGCCGACAGCGCGGTCTGCGAGATGTCGATCAGCAGCTCGGGCATCTCGGTCCGGCTGGGCAGCTGGCGCAGCAGCTGGCGCAGCATGTCCTTCATCTCGTCCAGCTGCTGCTGCAGGGCATCGAGATTCACCGCCTTGGCCTGCTTGGTGGTGAATTCCTGCTGCAGCTGGTTCTCCTTGCCGGCCAGCGAGGTCAGCTCGTCCTGCTGGTTGCTGACGTAGAAGTACCAGCCCAGCAGCACCACCAGCAGGAACAGCAACGTGATGAAGAGCAGCTTGACCGACTGCGGCCAGCCGCCGACGTTGTTGCGGTCGAGACCGCGCAGATCGTCGATGAGCTTCATGGGCGGCCCCCTCCCTTGGCGGCCGCATCCGGCTTGGCGGTCTCCGGGTGGCCGGCCTGCACCGCGGCCGGCTTCGGCAACGCCGGGGCGGGCATCGCCGTGGCGGCCGGCACGGGGACGTGCGCCGCGCTGCCGGCATGCGCCGGGGCCGCAACCGAGCCGGCGCCGGCCGGGGCGTCCGCGGCGCCGTTCTCGTCCGTCTTGGGCTTGCCCAGCTTCACGCCCAGGCCGAAGCCGTAGGGCATGCGCGAGGCGTCATGGCTGTTCTCGGTCTTGCGCAGGTCCACGTGGCCCATCCACGGCGAAGCCTCGATGTTGCGCATGTATTCGGCCACGCTGGCATTGGACTGCGCCACGCCGTCCAGCGACATGGTGTCGCCGGCCTGCTTGAGGCTGGTGAGGCGCACGCTGCCGGGTATCGTCTTCACCAGCTCGTCGAACAGGTGCACCATCTTCGAGCGGTCGGACTGCAGCTGTTCGATGATCTGCTTGCGCGCCAGCAGGTGCTCGCGCACCTTCTCGAGGTCCTTGATCTTCTCGATCTTCACGTCGAGCTGCTTGATCTCGCCCTGCAGGATGGCGTTGCGGTCGTTCTGGTTGTCGATGCGCGCGCCCATCCAGAGCGCCCACAGCAGCACGAAGCCCAGCCCGGCCACGAAGGCGGCGCCGAGCTGGCCGTAGAACTCGCGCTCGCGCAGCTTGCGTCGCTCCGCGCGCCACGGAAGGAGGTTGACGTGGGCCATCAGTCGAAACTCCTCAGGGCGAGGCCGACCGCGATCATCAGCGCGGGCGCGTCCTGGGCCAGCGACTGCCCCTGCACCTTCGGCGACATCGACATGCGCGCCAGCGGATTGGCCACCACGCAGGGCACGCCGATGTGCTCCTCGAGCATGCCGGCGATGCCGTCGATGGTGGCGCAGCCGCCGGCCAGCACCACCTGGTCCACCTTGCTGTATTCGCTGCCGGCGAAGAAGAACTGCAGCAGGCGGCTGACCTGCTGCACCAGCGATTCCTTGAACGGTTCCAGCGCCTCGCTGTGGTACGAATCGGGCAGGCCGCCCTTGCGCTTGGCGCGGCCGGCCTCCTCGTACGAGAGCCCGTAGCGGCGCATGATCTCGTCGGTGAGCTGCTTGCCGCCGAACACCTGTTCGCGCGAGTAGATCGTGCGCTGGTTGCGCAGCACCGACAGCGTGGTCATGGTCGCGCCCACGTCCACCACCGCCACCAGCGCGTCGCGGCCCACGGCGAGCTGGTCGGTGAGCAGGGCGAACGCGTTCTCCATCGCGAACGCCTCCACGTCGACCACCTTGGCGGTGAGGCCGCCCAGTTCCAGCGCGGCCACGCGCATGTCCACGTTCTCGGTGCGCGAGGCGGCGAGCAGGATGCTGTTCATCTCGGGGTTGTCGCGCACCGGGCCCAGCACCTCGAAATCCAGGCTCACTTCGTCGATCGGGTAGGGGATGTACTGGTTCGCCTCGACCTGGATCTGGCCTTCCAGGTCCTCCTCGCTCAGTTCGCTGGGCATCGGGATGATGCGGGTGATCACCGCCGAGCCCGCCACCGCGGCGGACGCGTGCTTGAGCCTGGAACCGGAGCGCGCCAGCGCACGGCGGATCGCCTCGCCCACCGCCTCGACCTCGACGATGTTCTTCTCGACCACGGCATTGGGCGGCAGCGGCTCCACCGCGTAGTGCTCCACGCGGTAACGGCCGCCAGCCTGGCTGAGCTGCAGCAGCTTGACGGCAGTCGAACTGATGTCGACGCCGACCAAGGCCGGTTTCTTGGGTGTGAAGAGCCCCACGGTTGTTCCCCTTTGCCCCTGAGCGCGCCCGGCAGAGTTCCAGCCGATGTGCGCTGGCATTAGATAGAAAATTCAGCGCTCCCGCAATGGTCTGGCGCGGTTTTCTCAAGTGCTTCCCGTGATGGGGCCCACATTTGGGACAGCCTGTGCGCCTGCCGTGACGGCGGCCTCACTTCCCGCAAACGCATCATCTTGCGTCGAAAGCCGCCGGGCCCCTGAAGATGTATGCGGGCCGCCGGGGGCGGCGGCGACACAGCCTCTATACTCTGCGGGGTTCCGACATGGACGAACCGTCACACATGCGTATTCTCAAGCGTCTGTTGCGCTGGGCCCTGATTCTGGCGTTTTCGGCCTTCCTGCTGGGGGTCCTCGCGATCGGGGTCGCCTACTGGCTGGTGGCGCCCCGGCTGCCCTCGGTGGCGGAACTGAAGGACTACCACATGCAGGTGCCGCTGCGGGTGGAGAGCGCCGACGGCAAGCTCATCGCCACGTTCGGCGAAACGCGGCGCATCCCGGTGGCGATCGCGGACGTGCCGGACAACCTCAAGCATGCCGTGCTGTCCGCCGAGGACGCGGATTTCTACCACCACCCGGGCGTGGACTGGCGCGGCATCGTGCGCGCCGGCTGGCACGTGATCGTGACCGGCGGCGACAAGGGGCCGGGCGGCTCCACCATCACCCAGCAGGTGGCGCGGAACTTCTTCCTGAGCCCCGAGAAGCTGTACTCGCGCAAGCTCACCGAGATCTTCATCGCGCTGCGCATCGAGCACGAGCTGGGCAAGGACCAGATCCTGGAGCTCTACCTCAACAAGATGTTCCTGGGCCACCGCGCCTACGGCGTGGCCGCGGCGGCCTCGTACTACTACGGCAAGACGCTGGACCAGCTCAGCATCGCGCAGTGCGCGGCGATCGCCTCCAGCTTCCAGCTGCCCTCGGTGGTGAACCCGATCAACAATCCCGCGCGCCTGCTGGCGCGGCGCAACTGGGTGCTGGGCGAGATGCTGCGGCACGGCTACATCACCGACGCGCAGTACAAGGCGGCCGTCGCCGAGCGCAACGACGCCGCGCCGCACGAGGCGCCGATCAAGGTGGATGCGCCCTACCTCGCCGAGATGGTGCGCCGACAGGTGCTGGACCGCCTGGGCAACGACGCGCTCACCGAAGGCTACGTGGTCAAGACCACCGTGCAGAGCGAGCGGCAGCAGGCGGCCGTGGACGCGCTGCGCAAGGGCCTGGTCGCCTACGACCACCGCCACGGCTGGCGCGGGCCGGAGGCGCACGAGGACCTGGCCGCCGACGCCGGCGCGGCGGACTTCCAGCGCATGCTGGGCGCCTATGTGGAGGTTTCCGGGCTGCAGCCGGGACTGGTCACCGCCAGCGCGGCCGACGACGCCGCCGTGTTCCTCGCCGACGGCCGCAGCATCCGGCTGGACCTCGCCGCCGTCGCATGGGCTCGCCCCTACGTCAACGACAGCCGCGCCGGCGCGACGCCGAAACGGGTGGACACGGTGCTGAAGCGCGGCGACATCGTCCGCGTGTCGCAGGACGACAAGGGCGGCTGGGAGCTCGCGCAGATCCCCGCGGTGCAGGGTGCGCTGGCCTCGATCCGGCCGGAGGACGGCGCGGTCGAGGCGCTGGTGGGCGGCTTCAACTTCACCCGCAGCAAGTTCAACCGTGCGGTGATGGCGGCGCGCCAGCCCGGCTCCAGCTTCAAGCCCTACCTGTACTCGGCGGCGTTCGACCACGGTTTCACGCCGGCCTCCATCATCAACGACGCGCCGCTGGCCCTGCCCGACCCCTCGCGCCCCGGCGGCCTGTGGACGCCGAACAACGACGACGACAAGTTCGCCGGCCCGATGCGCCTGCGCGAGGCGCTGGTGCAGTCCAAGAACCTGGTCTCGGTGCGCCTGCTGGACGCGATCGGCGTGCGCTACGCGCGCGAGTTCATCACCCGCTTCGGCTTTCCGCTGGACGCGCTGCCGCCGAACCTGTCGATGGCGCTGGGCACCGCCTCGGTATCGCCGATGAACATGGCGCGCGGCTTCGCGGTGTTCGCGAACGGCGGCTACCTGGTGACGCCGTACTTCATCAGCGAGATCGACGACCGCAACGGCAAGCCGGTGTACATCGCGAACCCGGCCCGCGCCTGCCGCGAATGCCAGGAGCGCCTGCTGGGGAACGCGCCGCCAGGGCCGCCGCCGGCCGACATGGGCAAGCGCCCGGCGAACAGCCTCGCCGAGACCGCGACGGCCGCCGCGCCGGCCACCGCCGCCAGCGTCGACGACTCCGGCGTGGAGACGCTGCCGGCCGACGCCCACGGCAACGGCGCCCACCCGCCGGTGCTGGCGCCGCACGTGCTGGGCCCGCGCACCGACTTCCTGGTCACCTCGCTGATGAAGGACGTGATCCTGCGCGGCACCGGCTCGGCGGCCAAGGCGCTGGACCGCGCCGACCTCGCCGGCAAGACCGGCTCCACCAACGACCACCGCGATGCCTGGTTCGTGGGCTTCAACGGCGACGTCTCCACCTCGGTGTGGGTGGGCTTCGACAACTACGGCTCGCTGGGACACGGCGAATTCGGCGCCAAGGCCGCGCTGCCGATCTGGATGGACTACATGGGCACGGTGCTGAAAGGCAGCCCGCTGAACTCGCTGCCGATGCCGCCCGGCATCGCCACGCTGCAGATCGACCGCTCCAGCGGCCTGCCCACCAGCCCGGGCGACCCCAACAGCATGAACGAGTTCTTCAAGGTCGAGGACGTGGACCGCCTGCGCACCCAGGCGACCCAGCAGGAGCAGCAGGACCAGCAGAACCCGTACAACATCTTCTGAGCCGGTCGGCGCCCGGACGTGCTCCGGGCGCCCGGCGGCGGTTCCCGCTTTCCGCCGCATGCGCTAGGCTGGGCCGGTGAGCGGCGGAGGAACCGAGATGGCCCGAGGCGAGCATCACCGCATCCATGCAAGCGACCGCCAGCAACGCAACCGGCGGCGCGTGGCCCAGGAGGCGGCACGCCTCATGAGCGAGCACGGCATCCGCGACTTCCATCGCGCCAAGCTCAAGGCCGCCGAGCGGCTGGGCATCCTCGACACCCAGGCGCTGCCGCGCAACCACGAGATCGAACAGGCGCTGCGCGAACATCAGCGCATCTTCCTCGCCGACAGCCAGCCGCAGCTGCTGCGCGCCCGCCGCGAGGCGGCGGTGGAGGCGATGCGCTTCCTGGAGCCGTTCGAACCGCGCCTGGTCGGCGCCGTGCTGGACGGCACCGCCGACGCGCATTCGTCCATCTGCCTGCACGTGTTCAGCGACGATCCCGAGGCGGTGCACCGCTACCTGCACGAACGCGGCGTGCCGTTCGAGACGCAGACGCGCCGCCTGCGCGTCAGCCGCGACGGGCAGGCCGAATTCCCGGTGCTGCTGTTCGCCGCCGACGCGCTGCCGTTCGACCTCACCGTGCTGCCGCGCGACGCGCTGCGCCAGGCGCCGCTGGACCGCATCGACGAGAAACCCATGCGGCGCGCCACGCTGAGCGCGGTGGAAATCCTGCTGGCCGAGGACGACGGCGCGGACGAACTGGAACGCATGCTGGCCGGCGTGCGGCGCTGAGGCGCCCGGCCCGGCCCGGCCGCATCCGCAGCCCCGAAAAACGACGCCCCGGCATCGGCCGGGGCGTCGTCGTGGATCGGCGACCGCGGAACTCAGCGCTTGCCGGCCGCCACGTAGTCGCGCACGTCGTGGCCGACGTAGATCTGGCGCGGACGGCCGATGCGCGAGCCGGGGGTTTCGTGCTGCTCGATCCAGTGCGCGATCCAGCCGGCGGTGCGGGCGATCGCGAACATCACGGTGAACATCTCGCGCGGGATGCCCAGCGCCTTGTAGATGATGCCGGAGTAGAAGTCCACGTTCGGGTACAGCTTGCGCTCGACGAAGTACTCGTCCTTCAGCGCCGCCTCTTCCAGCTTCAGCGCCACTTCCAGCAGCGGATCGTTGACGCCCAGTTCGCCCAGCACCTTGTGGGTCATCTCGCGGATGATCTTCGCGCGCGGGTCGAAGTTCTTGTACACGCGGTGGCCGAAGCCCATCAGGCGGAAGTTGTCGTTCTTGTCCTTGGCGCGCTTGACCGCGGTCTCGACCTTGTCGGCCGTGCCGATCTCCTGCAGCATCGCCAGCACCGCCTCGTTCGCGCCGCCATGCGCCGGACCCCACAGCGCGGTGATGCCGGCGGCGATGGACGCGTACGGGTTCGCGCCGGTGGAGCCGACCAGGCGCACGGTGGAGGTGGACGCGTTCTGCTCGTGGTCGGCGTGCAGGATGAACAGCAGGTCCAGCGCCTTGGCCGCGACCGGGCTCATCTGCAGCGGTTCGCTGGGCACCTCGAACATCATGTGCAGGAAGCGGTCGACGTATTCGAGGTTGTTGCGCGGATAGCGGAACGGCCAGCCGATCGAATAGCGGTAGCAGGCCGCGGCGATCGTCGGCATCTTCGCGATCAGGCGGATCGCGGCGAGCTTGCGGTCGGCCGCATTCTCGACGTCCAGGTCGTCGTGGTAGAACGCGGACAGCGAGGCCACCGCGGCGGCCAGCATCGCCATCGGGTGCGCGTCGTGGTGGAAGCCCTGGAAGAAGTTCTTCAGCGACTCGTGCATCATCGTGTGATGCGAGACGTCGTGCTCGAAGCTGGCGAACTCGGCCGCCTTCGGCAGCTCGCCGTTGAGCAGCAGGTAGGCCACCTCGAGGAAGCTGGACTTCTCGGCCAGTTGCTCGATCGGGTAGCCGCGGTACAGCAGCACGCCCTGGTCGCCGTCGATGTAGGTGATCGCGCTCTTGGTGCTGGCGGTGCTGCCGTAGCCCATGTCGTAGGTGAAGTGGCCGGTGTCCTTGTACAGCGTGCCGATGTCGATGCAGGCCGGCCCGAGCGTACCGGCGACCAGCGGCAGCGTGCTGCTGCGCTGAGTCGACTCGTCCACCAGCTTGACAGTCTTGGGATCGGACACGGGAACCTCCTTAGCAAGAGTCGCGGCCGGCCGGCGCACGGTGGGACGCCGATCGACGATGGGAAAGGCACCGGGCCGGGGAAAGCGTCGATGCGATCCCGGCATTATCGCACATGGGCCGGCCACGCATACCTTGGCGGATGGTCGTAGCAGGCGCGCATTCGCCCGGCGCAATCCGGCCCCGTGCGGGCGCGCCTCCCGAAATCGCGGACGCAAAAACGCACGAGGCAGGCCAGGGCCTGCCTCGTGCGCGGATTCACCCCGTGTCGCCGCCGTGCGGCGGCGCCGGTCTGCGCTTACTTCTGCGCGTAGCGCTTGCGGAACTTGTCCACGCGGCCGCCGACGTCCAGCGTCTTCTGCTTGCCGGTGTAGAACGGATGCGAATGGCTGGAGATATCCACCTTGATCAGCGGGTACTCGTTGCCATCCTGCCACTTGATGGTGTCCTTGGCGGCAATCGTCGAACGCGTCAGGAACGCGAAGTCGGACGACAGATCCTGGAACACCACCGGGCGGTAATTCGGATGGATATCGGGCTTCATGACGGGCTCAGTGCAACGGGAAAAGAGGACAAGTCTAGCCTGCGGAGCGGGGATGCGTCAACCAACTGCAACAAGGGGCTCAGGCCGCCCCCAGCGCCTTGCGCACCATCGCCGCGAACCGCGCCTGGTCCACCTCCAGCACGATGCGCGCCTGTGCGGGCCGGCCCAGCCGGTTCGCCCAGTCCACCACGGTGGCGCCGCGGGTGAGCCGGCCATCCAGCTCCACCGCGACCGCGCGGGTCTCGCTGCGGGTCACGATGGCCGGATCGATCGCCACCGCCATCGCCAGCGCATCGGCCGCGACCACGCCGCTGCGGTCGTGCTTCGCGTTGTAGTCGCGCGCGGTGCGGAACACGCGGCCGAAGAATTCCGCCCGGCGGTCGCCCGCCGCCAGCCACGCATCGAATTCGGCGTCGGCGAAACCGTGGCGCAGGGTGGCCTCCCAGTCGACCAGGTCGAAGGCGGGAAACGCCTCGAACACCACGTGCGCGGCCTCGGGGTCGAAGCCCACGTTGAACTCGGCCGGAATCTTGCCGGTGTTGCCGTGGCCGGTCACCGCGCCGCCCATCACCACCAGCCGTTTCACCCGCTGCGGCAGCGCGGGGTCGAGCCGCAGCGCCAGCGCGAGATTGGTCAGCGGCGCCAGCGCCACCAGGGTCAGCTCGCCGGGGCGCTCGCGGGTGAGCCGCAGCAGCGCCAGCGCGGCGGCCTCGGCATCGGCGGCGGTTCCCGGTTCGGGAAAGCCGACGTCGCCGAGGCCGTCCATGCCGTGCACGAAGGCGGCGTCCTCCTCCGGCGCGCGCACCAGCGGCGTGGCGCAGCCGGCGTACACCGGAAACGAGGCGCCCAGCAGGTCGCGCAGGATGCGCGCGTTGCGCACGGTGTGACCCAGGCCCACGTTGCCGGCAGCCACGCTCAGCGCCGCGATGTCGGCGTGCGCGTGGGCCATCAGGATGGCCAGCGCGTCGTCCACGCCGGGGTCGGTGTCGATCAGGAGTTGCGGTCTGCTCATGGACGGATCATCGCAAGAATTGAAAAACGCGGCCAAGGGCGGCCGTTCGGTCGATCATCACGGACAAGTGATGACCGCGGGAATCACGCACGCGCATAGCGCGCCGCGCCGCCGATCCAGCGCGCGATCAGGCGGTCCGCCTCGCGCGGATGATCGGCCAGCAGACGTTCGCCCACCTGCTGCACGGCAGGCAGCAGGTGCGCGTCGCGCGAAAGATCGGCGATGCGGAAGCTGAGCTGGCCGGTCTGCCGCGTGCCCAGCACCTCGCCGGGGCCGCGCAGTTCCAGGTCCTTCTCGGCGATGCGGAAGCCGTCGTTGGTCTCGCGCATCACCGCCAGCCGCTCGCGCGCCAGCTGGCCCAGCGGCGGCTGGTACAGCAGCACGCAGTTCGACGCCACCGCGCCGCGCCCCACCCGCCCGCGCAGCTGGTGCAACTGGGCCAGGCCGAGACGCTCCGAATTCTCGATCACCATCAGGCTGGCGTTCGGCACGTCCACGCCCACCTCGATCACCGTGGTGGCGACCAGCACGGCCAGCTCGCCGGCCTTGAAGGCATCCATCACGGCCTGCTTGTCCTTCGGCTTCAGGCGGCCGTGGATCAGCCCCACCTTGCAGTCGTCGAGTGCGGCGGTGAGTTCCGCATGCGCCACCTCGGCGGCCTGCGCGCGCAACTGTTCCGATTCCTCGATCAGGGTGCACACCCAGTAGGCCTGCCGCCCTTCGGCGCAGGCCACGCGGATGCGCTCGATCACTTCGGCACGGCGCGCGTTGGATACCGCCACCGTCTGCACCGGCGTGCGGCCGGGCGGCAGCTCGTCGATGGCGGAGACATCGAGGTCGGCATACGCGCTCATCGCCAGCGTGCGCGGGATGGGCGTGGCGGTGAGCACCAGCTGGTGCGCCACCTCGCCGCGCGCGTGGTCGGCGCCCTTGTCGTGCAGCGCGAGCCGCTGCTGCACGCCAAAGCGATGCTGCTCGTCCACGATCACCAGGCCCAGCCGCGCGAACTCCACGCCTTCCTGCATCAGCGCATGGGTGCCCACCGTGACCGGCGCGCCCTCGGCCACGCGTTGCATCGCCGCCTGCCGCGCCTTGCCCTGCTGCTTGCCGGCCAGCCATTCCACGTCCACGCCCAGCGGCGCCAGCCAGTGGCGGAAGTTGCGCAGGTGCTGTTCGGCCAGCAGCTCGGTGGGCGCCATCAACGCCACCTGGCAACCCGATTCCACCGCGGCCAGCGCCGCGAGCGCGGCGACCACGGTCTTGCCCGAACCCACGTCGCCCTGCACCAGCCGCAGCATCGGTTTCGTCTGCGCGAGGTCGCGGCGCACTTCCTCGTCCACGCGCCGCTGCGCAGCGGTAAGCGAGAACGGCAGCGATTCGAGCAGGCGGCGGCGCAGCGTGCCGGCCGTCGCCAGCGACGGCGACTTGCGCCGCTGCATCGCCGCGCGCATGCGCTTGAGGCTGAGATGCTGGGTCAGCAGTTCCTCGAACGCCAGCCTCTGCTGCGCGGGGTGCCGCCCGTGCAGCAGCAGGTCCAGCCGCGCATCCGGCGTCGGGCGGTGCACGGTGAGCAGCGCCTCGCGCAGCGAGGCGAGGCCGTGCGCCGCGCACAGCTCGTGCGGAACCAGTTCCAGCGCCGACTCCGGCGGCAGCAGCGCCAGCGCCTTGGCGATCACCCCGGCCAGACGCTTCTGGCCCAAGCCTTCCGTGGTCGGATAAACCGGGGTCAGGCGGTCCTCCACCACCACCGCCTCGTCGGCGCCGAGCCGGCGGTACTGCGGATGCACCATCTCCAGGCCCTGCGCCGCCTGGCGCACCTCGCCGAAGCACAGCAGGCGCGCGCCCGGCGCCAGCTGTTCGGCCTGCGCTCGGTTGAAATGGAAGAAGCGCAGCTGCAGGCCCTGCCGCGAGTCGTCGCCGACCGCCACCTTCAGCTGCGGGCGATAGCGGAAGCCGCGCTCCACCGCCTCCACCGTGCCCACCACCTGCGCGCTCTGGCCCGGTCGCAGGTCGGCAATCGCGGTGACGCGGGTGCGATCCTCGTAGCGCAGCGGCAGGTGGAACCACAGGTCCTGGACGTGCTCCAGGCCCAGCTTCTGCAGCAGCGCGGCGAGCGCCGGGCCCACGCCCGGCAGCGCGGCGACGGGCTGCATGCCGGCATCGTCGGCGGCCACGCTCATCGCCCGGCGGAACGGCTCAGCCCAGCACCATGATCGCGTCGACTTCCACCTGCGCGCCCTTGGGCAGCGCCGAGACCTCGATCGTGGAACGCGCGGGATACGGCTGCTGGAAGTACTCGCCCATCACCGCGTTCACCGCTGCGAAGTTCGCCAGGTCGGTGACGTAGATGCCCACGCGCACCACCTGCGCCAGCGAGCCGCCGGCCGCCTGCGCCACGGCCACGAGGTTGTCGAACACGCGCCGCGTCTGCGCGGCGATGTCGCCCTCGACCAGGTTGCCGGTAGCCGGGTCCAGCGGGATCTGGCCGGAGAAGTACACGGTGTCGCCGGCGCGCACGGCCTGCGAATACGGGCCGATCGCGGCGGGTGCCTGCGGGGTGGAGACGATGCTGCGGGACATGACGGTTCCTGGGGATTCCCGCGGGATGCGGGATTCGCAAAGGCCGAAGCGTAGCGCGCGGGCGCGCGGCTGCCCAGCCTGATCCGCCGCCGACGGCTCCGGATCGCGCCTACAGGGGGTAGCGGTAGACGCCGCTCACCACGCCGGTGCGGCGCACCCGGCGCATCACCTCGGCGAGGTGCTTGCGGTTCTTCACCTCGATCGCGAACAGCAAGGTGGCGGCGGCGAGGTCGCGCTCGGCGTATTCCACGTTCTCGATGTTGGAATCCGCCGCCGCGATCGCCGCGGCGATGGTGGCGAGCACGCCTGGGCGGTTGATCACCTCGATGCGCAGCTCGGCGCGGTAGTCGCCTTCCACGTCGTGGTCCCACTCGATCGCCACGCAGCGCTCCGGCGACTTGCGCAGCTCGACCACGTTCGGGCATTCCTCGCGGTGGACCACGATGCCCTTGCCCGGCGAGAGGTAGCCGATGATCGCGTCGCCCGGCAGCGGATGGCAGCAGTTCGCGAAGCTGAGCACGCCGCGCTCGGCGCCGGTGATGCGGATCTTCTCGTGCACCGGGCTGGCGCCAGGCGCCGCGTCGTCGGACTGGCCGTCGCGCAACGCCAGCAGGTGGCGCGCCACCACGTCGGGCATGCGGTTGCCCAGCGCGATCTCGGCCAGCAGCTCCTCCAGCCGCTTCAGCCTGGCCTCGTGCAGGAAGCGGTCCAGCACTTCCGGCGGGATCGCTTCCAGGCTGCCGCCGCGCGCGTCCAGCGCACGGTCCAGCATGCGGTGGCCGAAGTCGACCGCGTCCTCGTGCTGCAGGTGTTTCAGGTACTGGCGGATCGCGGTGCGCGCCTTGCCGGTGACCACCGATTCCAGCCACGCCGGGTTCGGCACCGCCGACGGCGCGGTGATGATCTCCACCAGCTGGCCGGACTCCAGCCGCGTGCGCAGCGGCAGCAGCTTCTTGTCCACGCGCGCGGCCACCGCGTGGTCGCCGACGTCGGTGTGCACCGCGTAGGCGAAGTCCAGCGCGGTGGCGTTGCGCGGCAGCGCGAGGATGTCGCCGCGCGGCGTGAACAGGTAGACCTCGTCCGGGAACAGGTCGATCTTGACGTTCTCGATGAACTCCGCCGACGAGGCGGTGTTCACCTGGCTGTCGGCCAGCGAGGCCAGCCATTCGCGGGCGCGCACCTGCGCGCTGTTCGCCGGGCCGGAGTCGGTCTTGTAGGCCCAGTGCGCGGCCACGCCGCGCTCGGCCACCGAATCCATCTCGGCGCTGCGGATCTGCACCTCGATCGGCGCGCCGAACGGCCCCAGCAGCACGGTGTGCAGCGACTGGTAGCCGTTCGCCTTGGGGATGGCGATGAAATCCTTGAAGCGCCGGTCCACCGGCTTGTACAGCCCGTGCACCACGCCCAGCGCCATGTAGCAGTTCATCGCGTTCTCGACCACCACGCGGAAACCGTACACGTCCATCAGCTGGGCGAAGCTCTTGTGCTCGTGGCGCATCTTCGAATAGATGCTCCAGGACGACTTGATGCGCCCCACCACGCGTGCCGGCAGGTGCTCGGCGGCCAGCCGCGCGGACAGCGCCGCCTCGATCTTGCCCATGGCCTCGCGGCGGTTGCCCAGCGCGGCGCGGATGCGCTCGCTGATCACCCGGTAGCGGTCCGGATGCAGGGCGCGGAAGCCGAGGTCCTGCAGCTCGGCCTTGATCTTGTTCATGCCCAGGCGCTGGGCGATCGGCGCGTAGATTTCCAGCGTCTCGCGCGCGATGCGGCGGCGCGAGGGGGCATCCTTCGCGCCCAGCGTGCGCATGTTGTGCAGGCGGTCGGCCAGCTTGATCAGGATGACGCGCAGGTCGCGCGCCATCGCCAGCAGCATCTTGCGGAAACTCTCGGCGTCCGCCTCCAGGCGGCTGCTGAAGCGCATCTTGTCCAGCTTGGTGACGCCGTCGACCAGCTCGGCCACGGTCTCGCCGAATTCGCCGGCCAGCGCGCTGCGGCTGAGCGCGGTGTCTTCCAGGGTGTCGTGCAGGATCGCCGCGATGATGGTCTCGGCGTCCATGCCCAGCTCGGCGAGGATGCCGGCCACGGCCACCGGATGGGTGATGTAGGGCTCGCCGCTCTTGCGGGTCTGGCCTTCGTGCGCCTGCGCGCCGACCTGGAACGCGCGCAGCACGCGCTCCAGCTGCGATGACGGCAGATACCCGAGCTGCTCCTTCAGCGCCAGCACGTAGGGCGGCAGCGTGGCGGGATCGATGGCGACTGGCGTGCTGGCGGCGGTCATGCCCTGGCGCACCTGCGATGGCGCGCCGACGGCGCCTTCATGCGGTACGGATGAGTGCGACCGGCCGCGCGTGCAAGCACATCGGCAGTCCCGATGCGATGCATGCGCGGTCTACAGCCGCCCTCCATCAATCGTCGCCGACCTTGGACAGATCGTCGTCCACTTCGGCCGCGGCCCACTCCAGCGCCTCGCGCTCGGCGCGCTCGCGCTCGGCCTTGTCGATTTCGTCGATGGTGGCCTGGTCGATGCGGCGGCCGGCGATCTCGCGCAGCGCCAGCACCGAGGGCTTGTCGTTGTCGGGATGGACTGCCGGTTCGGCACCCTTGGCGAGCTGACGGGCGCGCTTGGTCGCCATCAACACCAGCTCGAATCGGTTGTCGACCACCTCCAGGCAGTCCTCCACGGTAATGCGTGCCATGCCAAATCCTCAGGGAAATAGAGACTTATACAGGATGACAGTTTAGAGCAGGCGGCGCTGGCCTGGCAATGCAGGCAACGCCTGGCATGGGCGGTTGCCGCCGCCGCACCGTGAAAGCGGAGCGAAACGCGTGCAGGTTATAAAACCAAGCAGTACACTATTCTGGCTTTCCACCTCCCAGCCACGTCCCCACCCTGGCCGAGACCCATGCCGACGCTTTCACCGCCCCAAACCCGCCTGCTCCGCCGCGGCCTCGCCCTGCTTGCGGTCCTGCTGCTGGCCGGCTGCGCCATCGCGCCGCCGCGCACCGACGACCCGCTGCAGAAGGTCAACCGCAAGGTCTATGCGTTCAACGATACGCTGGACAAGGCGGTGCTGCGTCCCGTCGCGGTGGGTTACCGCAAGGTGACGAATCCGCCGGTGCGCCGCTCGGTCAACAACTTCTTCACCAACATCCAGATGCCGATCACGGTGGCCAACGACCTGCTGCAGGCGCGGCCATCGGATGCGCTGGGCAATACCGGGCGCTTCCTGATCAACCTCACCGTGGGCGTGGGCGGCATCTTCGATCCCGCCACCAAGATGGGCCTGCCGCTGCAGACCACGGACTTCGGCATCACGCTGGCGCGCTGGGGCGTGCCCGAGGGCGATTTCCTGATGCTGCCCCTGATGGGGCCCAGCACGCTGCGCGACGTGTGGCACTACCCGGTGGACGGCTACTTCTTCGATCCGCTGAGCATCGTGGCGCGCACCCACTACTTCAACTACGGCCAGTACTACCTGCCCCAGGTGCTGTACGTGGTGTCGATGCGCTCGCAGCTGATCGACGCCGAGGGTTTCCTGCAGTCGGCCTACGATCCCTACGCGTTCCTGCGCGACGCCTACCGCCAGCGTCGCCTGTACATGCTGTACGACGGCAACCCGCCGGCCGACGTGATCGAGAAGATGCAGGGCGTCGACCAGCCGGGCTTCGATCCCGACGAGCTTCTGCAGCAGCAGAAGCAGTGGGAGCAGCAGCACGCCGCGACGAAGTCCGCGCCCGGCAGGAACTGAGACACGGCACATGCGCACGTGAAAACGGGGCCGCTCGCGCGGCCCCGTTTTTCATGTGCGGTTGCGAACCTGCGCTTCAGGCCGGCGCCAGGAACGCCTCCACGCCGCTGACCTGCGCCAGGGTGCGCAGCCCGTCGGGAACGTGCCGCAGGCTCACGACCTGGCCGCGCACGCGGGCCGCGGCCAGCACGGCCAGCACGCAGGCCAGGCCGGCGCTGTCGCAGGAGCGCACGCCGGCGAGGTCCAGCGTGGAGCGGTCGCCCGCCCGCAACGCCCCGTCCAGCGTCTGCCACGCCTCGGCTGCGGTGGGAAAACCCAGCACGCCGGACACCGCCAGCGTGCCCGGCTCGCCGCGTTCCAGCCGGAAACCGGTATCAGCCGCCATTGGCCTTGCCGCCCGGTTGCTGCTCCATCGCCTTCAGCGCCTGGTCGCCCTGGGTCTGCAGGTTCTTGATCAGCTGGTCGAGGCCGACCTTGCGGATCTCCGCATCGACCTGGTTACGATAGTTCGTGATGTAGGAAATGCCCTCGATCACCACGTCGTAGGCCTTCCACTCGCCGCTGGCGGTCTTGCGGAACGCGAAGTCCACGGACACGGTCTTGCCGTCGCCGGTGGCGACCTGGGTGCGCACCACGGTGCGCTTGTCGTTGAGGTCGCCGGTCGACGGCAGCACCCTCACCGCGCCGTTGGTGTAGTTCAGCAGGCCTTCCGCGTAGCGGTGGGTGATGGAGTTGTAGAACGCCTTGGCGAACTCCGCGCGCTGCGCGGGCGAGGCCTCGCGGGCATGCTGGCCGAGCACCAGGATCGCCGCGTAATCCACGTCGAAATGCGGCAGGAACACCTGGTTGATGACGCCGACCAGCTTTTCGCGGTTCTTCTGCAGGTCGGCCTTGCGCCCGCCCACTTCGGCATCGAGCTGCCTGGCGATGCCCTGCACCACCTGCTCCGGGGTCTGCTGGGCCGCAGGCTGCTGGGCGGCGGACTGTTGGGCCATGGCCGGCGCGGCGAGCGCGCCGCCGAAGGCCACGGCGATGGCGAGAGCCAGATGACGCATCATGCGGAAACTCCTGTGCGAACTGTGCAGGGTGCCGGCCTCAATGCTTGCCGGCCGTGGGGGTGGACGAGCCTGCATCCTTCCTGGCGTCGCCGCCGCCGGAACCGTTGACCAGGAACTTGCCGATCAGGTCTTCCAGCTGCATCGCCGACTGGGTCAGGATCATCTCGTCGCCGTTCTTCAGCATGTCCGGCGAACCGCCGGGCTGGATCGCAACGTACTGGCTGCCGATCAAACCGCTGGTGAACACCGCGGCGGCGGAGTCGTCGGGGATCTGGTTGTACCGGTTGTCGATCGCCAGGGTCGCCACCGCGTCCAGCTTGGCGGGTTCGGCCCGCACCGACACCACCTGGCCGATCGGCACGCCGGCCATCTTCACCGGGGCGCCCGCCGACAGCGTGCCCACGTTGGTGAAGTGCGCGGTGACCTCGTAGGTGCCGCCGATGTTGTCGGCCGCGCCGCCGGCGCCGAAGAACTTGCTCAGCATCTCCTCCAGCGGCTGGGTGGAGCGGGTCAGCGCCAGCTTGCCGCCGTCGGCGACGTACTTCTTGTCGTGGCCGTACTCGATGCCCACGTACTGGTCGCCGAGCAGGCCGCTGGTGAAGATCGTGGCGACCGAATCGGCGGGAATCGTGGCGTAGCCCTTGTCGATGGACAGCTTCACGTCGGCCACGGACTTGCCGGGCACCAGCGCGATCGACTGCACCTGGCCCACGCGCACGCCGGCGATCTTCACCGGGGCGCGCTCCTTCAGCTGCCCGATGTTCTCGAACTGCGCGTCCACGATGTAGCTGGCGCCCTGCTGGCGGTTCGCCACCGAGCTGGTCTGGGTGGCGAGATAGGCCAGCGCGGCGAAGCCGAGCACGATGAACAGGCCGGTGCCGACGGCATAGGATTTTCTCTGGCTCACGGCAACATCCTCGAAGAAAGTCGGATCGTCATGCGGGTCACGTCGGGCGGGTCACATAAGGAACGCGGTCAGCACGAAGTCCAGCGCCAGGATGGCGATGGACGAGGCGACCACGGTGCGGGTGGTGGCGTAGGCCACGCCTTCGCTGGTGGGCGGTGCGGTATAGCCCTGGAACACGGCGATCAGCGCCACCACGGCGCCGAACGCCAGGCTCTTCCAGATCACGCCGCTGATGATGTCCTGCCACACGTCGACGGTGGCGGTCATGTTCGACCAGAACGTGCCGTTGTCGATGCCCAGCCACGACACGCCCACCAGGTGGCCGCCGAAGACCGCCAGCGCGCAGAACACGCAGCACAGCAGCGGCATCGCGACCAGCCCGGCGAGGAAGCGCGGCGCGGCCACGTAGGCCAGCGGGTCCACCGCCATCAGCTCCATCGCGGCGATCTGGTCGGTGGCGCGCATCAGGCCGATCTCGGCGGTGATCGCGGTGCCGGCGCGGCCGGCGAACAGCAGCGCGGTGACCACCGGCCCCAGTTCGCGATAGGTGGCGATGGCCACCACCGTGCCGCTCATCGAGGTGCTGCCGAACATCGACAGCACGTGGTAGAGCTGCAGCTCCAGCACCATGCCCACGAACAGGCCGCAGGTCATGATGATGGTGAGGCTCATCGCGCCCACGAACCACAGCTGGCGCACCGTCTCGCGCCCGTAGCGCAGGCTGCGCGGGATCGCCGCGAGGATCTGCAGCAGGAACAGGCCGCAGTTGCCGATCTGGCCCAGCGCCTGCGTCACCACGTTGTCGTTTGCCATGCGCGCGTTCATGCACCACCCCGCGGAAAGCCCAGCGCCTCGGCGTAGTCGCCGGCCGGGTACTGGAACGGCACCGGGCCGTCCGCCTCGCCGCCGAAGAACTGCCGCGTCCACGGCGAGCCGTCGTCGGCGATGGTCTTCGGATCGCCCTGCGCCACCACCTTGCCGTTGGCGATCAGGAAAATGTGGTCGGCCACGTGCTTGATCGCATCCAGCTCGTGCGCCACCAGCACGCTGGTGATGCCCAGCGTCTCGTTGAGCGTGCGGATCAGCTTCAGCACCTGGTTCAGCGCGATCGGATCGATACCCACGAACGGCTCGTCGTACAGGATCAGCATCGGATCGAACACGATCGCGCGCGCCAGCGCCACGCGCCGCGCCATGCCGCCGGAAAGCTCGCTGGGCATCAGCTGCGCCGCGCCGCGCAGGCCCACCGCCTGCAGCTTGGTCAGCACGAGGTTGCGGATCAGCACCTCGGGCAGTTTCGTGTGCTGGCGCAGCGGGAAGGCCACGTTCTCGAACACGTCGTAATCGGTGAGCAGGGCCGAGTTCTGGAACAGGTAGCCGATCTTCTCGCGCAGCTCGTACAGCGCCTCGCGGCTCAGCTCGGGCACGTTGCGGCCGTCCACCGTGATCTGCCCGGCATCGCCGCGCATCTGGCCGGTGATGTGCTTGAGCAGGGTGGTCTTGCCGGTGCCGCTGGGGCCCATGATCGCGGTGACCTTGCCGCGCGGGATGTCCATGTCCAGCGCGTCGAAGACCTTCTTGCCGCTGAGCACCGTGGTGAGGCCGCGGATGCGGATCAGCATGTCATCGGGGGAGGCGGCGGCGTTCATAAGCAGGCTACGTTAGCGGAGCGGCGGAGGGCAGCCAAGCCGGGGATGCCGGGCCGCTGGCACGGCGTTCAGGCCAGCAACTCGGCGATCAGGGCTTCGTACCGGCGGCACTGCAGCGAACTGCGCAAGCGCACGGCGCGCACGATGGCCTGCAGTTCGTCCAGCGCGGCCTCGAAACGGTCGTTGACGAGGATGAAATCGAACTCGTGGGCGTGGGCGATCTCGCCGCGCGAATTGGCGAGGCGCCGGTCGATCACCTCGGGCGCGTCCGAGCCGCGGCCGCGCAGGCGGCGCTCCAGCTCCCCGCGCGACGGCGGCAGGATGAACACGCTGACGCAATCGGGCTTGCTCTTGCGGATCTGCGCCGCACCCTGCCAGTCGATCTCCAGCAGCACGTCGCGCCCCTGCTCCAGCAGCCCCCGCACCTTGTCGCGCGAGGTGCCGTACAGGTTGCCGTGCACCTCGGCATGCTCCAGGAAGATGCCTTCGGCCGCCTCGCGCTCGAACTCCGCGCGCTCGACGAAATAGTAGTGCCGCCCGTACTGCTCGCCCGGCCGCGGCGGCCGCGTGGTGTGCGACACCGACAGCGAGATCGCCGGCTCGCGCTCCAGCAGCGCGTTGACCAGGGTGGACTTGCCGGCGCCCGAGGGCGCGGCGACCACGAACAGGGTGCCCGGTTCAATGCTCATGAAAGTGCGCGACGCGTTTGCGCCCTCTTCCGTTGCTGGAGAGGGCCGGGAAGCGGGAAGCGGGGCCTGCCGGATGCACCTAGACCTCGGCCGGAATCGGCAGGTGGCCCAGCCGTGCGGCTCCCATGCTCGATCCTTTCGCTCGGGTACGGCTCAAACGGCTGGTGGACATCGGTGCCCCATCGACGGCGTGCGGCCCGGAAGTATAGCCGGATCACCGAGGCTCCCGCCTGGACAGCGGGACAGGCGGGAGCCCGCGAGACCGGGATGCATCGATGAAAGCCATGACGGGCGGCGCGGGACAGCGCCCGTCAGCAACCGCCTAGACCGCCTTGCCTACGAGCGTGCCGATCACGGCGGTCGACGCCAGGGCCACGGCACCCCAGAACACGACCCGAAGCGTGGGCTTGAACACGCCGGCTCCGCCCGCCCGCGCCCCGATGGCGCCGAGGACCGCAAGACCGACGAGGCAGGCGAGCGACACGCTCCATACCACCGCTCCGGCAGGCGAAAGCAACGCGACGACGAGCGGCAGCGACGCGCCAAAGGCGAAGGTGGCGGCCGAGGTGAAAGCTGCCTGGGCGGGCCTGGCCATCATGTGGCTGGTGAGCCCGAGTTCATCGCGCGCATGCGCGGCGAATGCGTCTTTCGCCATCATCTGCTCGGCGACCTGCTGCGCCAGTTCGCGCGTCACGCCGCGCTGTTCATAGATGGCGACAAGTTCCGCGAGTTCGGCGCCGGGCTGCGTCGCCAGTTCATGGCGTTCACGCGCCATGTCGGCTTCTTCCGTATCGGCCTGGGAACTGACCGATACATATTCGCCCGCCGCCATCGACATCGCGCCGGCAACGAGCCCCGCGACGCCGGCAACGAGAATCTCGTGCTGCGCCGTCGCCGCGGCGCCCACGCCCACGATCAGGCTGGAAGTCGATATCAACCCATCGTTGGCGCCAAGCACCGCGGCTCGAAGCCAACCTATCCGTTCGATCAGATGACTTTCTTTGTGGAGGGCACGCATGGAAAGTGTTCCTTGCTCGAGAAGTTGTATCGGGAGTTTCCGCCCAGGCGGCGCGAGGCCGGCAGCCCCGGGGGCGGACATTCTGCGCCCTGACGGACGCGGCACGTGAAACCGGCTAGGCGCCATGGAGTCGCACCCGCGACGCACCCCACCAAGGGGCTGCGGGCATGGCCGTGGATACGGCCCCGACGCCGGACCGCGCTTGACGCCATCGGACGACGCCGGACGCGAAAAAGCCCGCGTGGAGCGGGCTTTCGGCCTTGCGATGCGGTGTGCCGGACGCCATCGGGCGGCACGGAACATCACTCGATGTTCTGCACCTGCTCGCGCATCTGCTCGATCAGCACCTTGAGTTCGACGGCGGCGTTGGTGCTGCGCGCGTCCACCGACTTGGAGCCCAGCGTGTTCGCCTCGCGGTTGAACTCCTGCATCAGGAAATCGAGGCGGCGGCCCACCGGCTCCTTCAGGCCCAGCACGCGGCGCGTCTCGGCGATGTGGGTGCTGAGGCGGTCCAGTTCCTCGTCCACGTCGCTGCGGGTGATCTGCAGCACCAGTTCCTGCTCCAGCCGGCCGGGATCGGCGGGCTGCTTGAGGTCGGCCAGCCGCGCCTCCAGCCGGGCGCGCAGCGCGGCGCGGATCCCGGGCATCCATTCGCGCACCTGGGCCACGATGCGCTCGATCGCATCCAGCCGGTCGCGCAGGATCTGGCCCAGCTTCGCGCCCTCGCGTTCGCGGGTGGCGGTGAGCGCGTCCAGCGCACGGTCCAGCACCTCGAACAACGTGGCCTGGCGCGCCTCGGGGTCGGCCGCTTCCTGCTGCAGCACGCCGGGGAAGCGCAGCAGTTCGGTGAACTGCACCTGCAGTCCGGGGAAGCGCGCCTGCAGGTCCAGGTTCAGGTCGGACAGGCGCGACAGCAGCGCGCCGTTCACCTGCAGGGATTCGCTGCGCGTGTCGTTGCTGCGCACCGTCACGTCCACCTTGCCGCGCGAGAGCTTCGCCGCGATGCGCTCGCGCAGCTGGGACTCCAGGCTGCGCAGCTCGTCCGGCAGGCGCGGCGAAAGCTCCAGGTAGCGGTGGTTGACCGTGCGCAGTTCGCAGCTCAGCGTACCGGCGGGTCCGCCGGTCTCGGCCGAGGCATAGGCGGTCATGCTGCGGATCATCGGCGGCCTGCGAACGGTGGGAGGGGTCGCAATGGTAAACTTTCCGACCCCGAGTTGCCCAACGGCCCACATGAACCAGTCCGTCCGACCCAGCGGTCGCGCCAGCGACCAGTTGCGCACCGTCGCCATCGAACGCCACTACACCCGCCACGCCGAAGGCTCGGTGCTGGTGAGCTTCGGCGACACCCGCGTGCTGTGCACCGCCAGCATCGAGGATCGCGTGCCGCAATGGCTGCGCGGCAAGGGCGAGGGCTGGGTCACCGCCGAATACGGCATGCTGCCGCGCGCCACCCACACCCGCATGCAGCGCGAAGCCGCGCGCGGCGGCCAGGGCGGCCGCACCATGGAGATCCAGCGCCTGATCGGCCGCAGCCTGCGCGCCTGCATCAACCGCCAGGCGCTGGGCGAACGCGTGGTCACGCTGGACTGCGACGTGATCCAGGCCGACGGCGGCACCCGCACCGCCGCGATCACCGGCGCCTACGTGGCCCTGGCCGACGCGGTGAACGCGCTGATGCAGCGCGAGAACCTCAAGCGCAACCCGATCGTGGGCGCGGTGGCCGCGGTATCCGTGGGCATCTACAAGGGCGTGCCGGTGCTCGACCTCGACTACGCCGAGGATTCGGACTGCGACACCGACATGAACGTGGTGATGAACGACGGCGGCGGCTTCATCGAGGTGCAGGGCACCGCCGAGGGCCACGCCTTCCGCCGCGACGAGATGGACGCGCTGCTGGCGCTGGCCGAAAAGGGCATCGGCGAACTGGTGGCCGCACAGCGCGCCGCGCTCGCCGCCTGAGCTGCCGGGCGATCCCGCACCCATGAACCAATACATCGCCAGCTTCGTGCTCGTCGTGGCGGACTACGACGAGGCGATCCGGTACTACACGCAGGCGCTCGGCTTCGAGCTGCGCGAGGATTCGCCGCGCGGCGACGGCAAGCGCTGGGTGCTGGTGGCGCCGCGCGGCGCCACCACGGCCATCCTGCTGGCGAAGGCCGCGGACGAGGCCCAGGGCGCGTGCATCGGCAAGCAGACCGGCGGCCGCGTCGGCTTCTTCCTGCACACGGACGATTTCGATCGAGACTTCGCCGCGATGACGGCGCGCGGCGTGCGCTTCGCCGAAGCGCCGCGCCATGAAGCCTATGGAACCGTGGCGGTCTTCGAGGACCTGTACGGCAACCGCTGGGACCTGCTGCAGCCGAAGCCATGAAACTCGTCCTCGCCAGCAGCAACCCAGGCAAGCTGAGGGAATTCGGCGCCCTGTTCGCCGACAGCGGCTTCGACGTGGTGCCGCAGGCCAGCCTGGGCGTGGACGACGCCGAGGAAACCGGCCTCAGCTTCGTCGAGAACGCGTTGCTCAAGGCGCGCCATGCCGCGCGCGCCACCGGCCTGCCCGCGCTGGCCGACGACTCGGGGCTGTGCGTGGATCACCTCGGCGGCGCGCCCGGCCTGTATTCCGCCCGCTACAGCGGCGACCACGGCAACGCAGCGGCCAACAACGCCAAGCTGCTGCAGGCCCTCGAAGGCGTGCCGGAGGAACGGCGCAGCGCCTTCTTCATCGGCGTGCTCGTCCTGCTGCGCCACGCCGAGGACCCTGCCCCGCTGATCGCGGAAGGCCGCTGGTACGGACGCATCCTCACCGAAGGGCGCGGCACCGGCGGCTTCGGCTACAACCCGGTGTTCCTGCCGGACGGCTACGCGCAGAGCGTGGCCGAGATGGACGACGCGCTGAAGAACCGGCTCAGCCATCGCGGCCAGGCGCTCGCCCTGCTGCACGAAAGGCTGCGCGAACTGCATTGGCAATGAGCCTCGCCGCACCGCCGCTGGCGCTGTACGTGCACATGCCGTGGTGCGTGAAGAAGTGCCCGTATTGCGACTTCAACTCGCACGGCCTGCGCGGCGCGCCGCCGCCGTACGCCGAGTACGCGGACCTGCTGCTGGCCGACCTTGACGCCGACCTCGCCGACTTCGGTGCAGCCGCGCGCGGCCGCGACATCGTCAGCGTGTTCTTCGGCGGCGGCACGCCCAGCCTGTTCGCGCCGGACCACATCGCGCGCTTCCTCGACGGCGCCCGCGCACGCCTGCCCTTCGCCGGCGACTGCGAAATCACCCTGGAGACCAATCCCGGCACGGTCGAGCACGGCCGCTTCGACGGCTATCTCGCAGCGGGCGTGAACCGCCTTTCCTTCGGCATCCAGAGTTTCGACGACGACAAGCTGCGCCGCCTCGGCCGCATCCATTCCGCGGGCGAAGCGGAGGCGGCGGTGAAATCCGCGCAGGACGCCGGCTACGCCAACATCAACCTCGACCTGATGTACGCGCTGCCGACGCAGGACCTCGACGGCGCGCTGGCCGACGTCGAGCGCGCCATCGCGCTCGCGCCCACGCACGTCTCGCACTACCAGCTCACGCTGGAACCGAACACCGCCTTCGCCGCCAACCCGCCGCCGCTGCCCGACGACGACCACGCATGGGCCATGCAGGAAGCCTGCGAGTCGCGCCTGGCGGCGGCCGGCTACGGCCAGTACGAGATTTCCGCCTATGCGCAAGCCGGCCGGCGCTGTGCGCACAACCTCAACTACTGGCAGTTCGGCGACTACCTGGGCATCGGCGCCGGCGCGCACGGCAAGCTCAGCGACACGGCCGCCGGCCAGGTACGCCGGCGCTGGAAGACCCGCCACCCGCGGGCGTACATGGAGGCCGCCGGCGCTGCCGCGCGCATCGGCGGCGACGGCGCGGTCGACGCCGACGAGCTGCCGTTCGAATACATGCTCAACGCGCTGCGCCTGATCGACGGCGTGCCGCTGGCCGACTTCGCCGCACGCACCGGCCTGCCGCCGGAACGCATCGCCGCGCCGCTGGCCGCGGCGCGCCGCCGCGGCTGGCTGGTCGACGATCCGCACTGGCTGCGCACCACCGCGCTGGGCCAGCGTTTCCTCAACGACGTGATTTCCGGCTTCCTCGACTGAGCAGGCTGCGCGCGCGTCAGTGCAGCCCCAGCGTCGGCGACTGCGCCAGCGCCTTCAGGAACGCCAGCACCACCCCGGAGCTGCCTTCCTGCAGCGGCAGCGCTACCGGACTGTCGACCACCGCGCCGTCCGGCCGGTGCACGTGCACGGCGCCGGCCACGCCCGGATGGACGGCCGGCGCGGTATCCAGCCGCCAGGCTTCGCCGGCGAGGTGCCACTCGAACGACCAGGCCTGCGGCGTCTGCATGCGCACCAGCGCCTGGACGCCTGACGTGCCCCGGAAGGCGATGCCGTCATGGTGCAGCCGCATGCCGCCCGCGAACGCGGCCGGCAGCACGGGCTGGATCGCATACGCCAGGGCGGCCAGGCCGGAGCGGGGCGGCGGCAGGCGCTTCGCGCCGTTCGCGACCAGGCAGCGCCATTGCAAGGTGTCGTGCAGGGCGCGCTCGCGATCGTCGATCAGGCGCACGGCCAGCCACGCGTCGTAACCGGGGTGTTCGGGCAGGCTGCCGTCGCGCACCGCCGCCAGTATTTCGTCGGCCTCGCCACATCCGGTCGCCGCCAGCAGGCGCTTGCGCCGTTCGCGCAGTTCGTACATCCGTCGCGACACGTCGGAAATCGCCGTGGCGGCCCGCGGGTCGACATTCTCGAAGAAGTTCGTCATGTGTCCCTCACATGCCCATGTCGCCGCCGGCGGCGCCGTCCAGGCGCACCATGTCCGGCGTGATCTGCGCGTAGCCCAGCACTTCCCCGCCGAACTCGCGCGCGAACGCTTCCGCGTCCGCCCGCACGGCGAAGCTCGCCAGCGTGGGGCCCATGCTGCCGTGGCGGCGCGAACCGCGCACGTAGAAGGCCTTGGTCGCATCGGTCCAGTGCCCGTGCGGGTGATCCCAGTCGGCATGCCCCATGTCCTGGGTGTACGCCCCGGCCACGGCGCGTACCTGCTCGGGCTGCAGCAGCATCGACAGCAGCTCCACCGTGTCGCAGAAGTACGCGGTCTTGCCGTCCGCGTAGTTGATCTGGCCCTTGGGGCCGGGGTAGTCGGCCAGCGTCATGCCGTCCAGCTCGCACTGCGCGCCTGCCTGCGGCTCGAACGGCCCTGGCGTCGCCACCTGCTGCGCGCAGGCGGCGAGCAGCACCGCAAGCAATCCGGGCATCCAACGTCGCATCGATTTCATCGGAACCTCCAAAGAGCCGCGCCCAGCGGCGCGACGATCCAGGCGAGCAGCACGCCGTACAGGGTGGCGGCCGCATTCCAGCCCTGGGCGGTCAAGGTGCCCAGGCCGAACGAACTGCGCAGCGCATCTGCGCCGAACACGTTGATCGCGCGGAACACGTCCGCGGGATTGAGCAGCAGCACATACGGCGCCCAGGTCGAGGCGTGGCTGCCCGCCGTGGCCACCAGCACGCCCAGCAGCGACAGGTCGAACACCAGCACGAAGCCGAACCACAGCGCGATCGCGGCGCCGGTGGCCCGCGTGCGGTCCCGCGCCACCGTGGACACCAGCACGGCGAGGCTGAGGAAGGCCAGGCCCAGCATCAACGCACTGCCCACGAAGCGCAGGTAGATCGCCAGCGCGGTCAGGTCCATCGAAGGCGCCAGCGGCACCAGCGCGGCGCCGAAACCCACCAGCGTCGCCATCGCCAGGGCCGCGGCCAGCCCCAGGTATTTGCCGAGCAGCAGCTCGGCCCGGGTGATCGGTTGCGACAGCAGCAGGTCCAGCACGCCGCGCTCGCGCTCGCCGACCACGGCGTCGAAGCCCAGCAGCAAGGCGATCAGCGGCACCAGGTAGATCGCCAGGCTGGTCAAGCTGGCCACCGTGACGGCGGCGCTGCGCAAGCCCAGCACGCCCGACTGGGCGCCGCCGAAATACGCGATCAGCAACGCGAACGCGCCGAACACCACGGCCACCGCCAGCACCCAGCGGTTGCGCAGACGGTCGCGCCATTCCTTGGCCGCGATCGCGGCCACCAGGCGCCATTGCCAGTGCGATACGGGCCTCATGCCGCACGCTCCACCCAGGCGGTGCCGCGCTGGTGGTGCAGGAACACGTCCTCCAGCGTGGGCTCGGTCAGCGTGTACTCCTGCAGGTCGCCGGACAGCCCGGCCAGCACGCGCAGCAGCGTCATGCGATGGGGCTTCGCCACGATCGCGTGCACCGTGCCGTCGGGGGCATCCAGGGGCACGAGGCCGGCGGCCAGCAGGGCGCCCTTCACGCGCTCGCGGGCGCCTTCGCGGGGCGTCAGCGCCAGCCCGGCGGGCAGCCCGGAGGCGGCGGCCAGCGCGGCCACCGTGCCCGTGGCCACCAGCTTGCCGCTGGCCATGATCACCAGGCGATCCACGCGCGACTGGATCTCGGCCAGCAGATGCGAACTCAGCAGTATCGTGGTTCCCGCGTTCTTCAGCTGTTGCAACTGGTCGTAGAAGTCATGGATGGCTTCCGGGTCCAGGCCGTTGGTGGGTTCGTCCAGCAGCAGCAGGCGGGGCTCGCCCAGCAGCGCCTGCGCGAAGCCCAGGCGCTGGCGCATGCCCTTGGAGTATTCGCGCACGGCACGATGCATCGCCCCGGCCAGCCCCACGCGTTCGAGCAGGTCCTTGCAGCCTGCGGGATCGGCGGATTTCAGCCGCGCGAAGAAGCGCAGCGTCTCCAGTCCCGACAGGTTGTCGTACAGCGCCACGTGTTCGGGCAGGTAGCCGATCGCGCGGCGCACCTCGCGAAAGCGGCGCCCGCGCACCGGCTCGCCGAACAGCAGGATGTCTCCCGCGTCCGCGGCGATGATGCCCAGCATCATCTTGAACAAGGTGCTCTTGCCGGCACCGTTGTGGCCCGCCAGGCCGACCATCTCGCCTTCCCCGCAGGAAAAGCCGATGCCGTCGACCACCGGCGTCGCGCCATAGCGCTTCACCACGCCCTTGATTTCAATGACCACTGCGTTCAAGCCACTGGCTCCAGTCGGCATGATGGGGACGCATCGCCGGATGCGCATCGATGATGGTGGCCACGCGCAGCACCGGGAATTGCCGCGACACCAGGCTCAGCGCCTGCAGCGCGGGGCTGCTTTGCAGCAGCTTCACGAACGGGTAGCGCGAGACCAGGCGGTCGGTCAGCTCGTTCGCCTCGAACGGCACGTCGCCGTAGCCGTTCGCGTCCGCGTCCCAACCCAGGTAGTTGCTCCAGTAGTTGCCCTCGTGCTTGCCCCACTGCACGTCGCGCGTAGCCACGTAGTTCACCTGCTCGGTGTTGCCGATGAAGTCGTTGCCGTCGACTTCGTTGTTGTACGAGCCGGCCCACAGGTGCACGCCCACCGCGTTGCCGACCACCAGGTTGCCGCGCAGGGTGACGTACTCGGCGTCGTAGACGAACAGGCCCTCGCGATTGCCGGCCGAGATGTTGCCGGCGATGGTGGAGTCCTGGATCGTCCGCAGCATGATGCCGTGGCTTTCGTTGCCCCAGGCCACGTTGTCGCGCACGTCGAGGTCCCGCACCTCCATCAGCGCCATGCCGCCGATGTTGTGGAAGCTCTCGTTGCCCTGCCACAGGTTGTGGTAGGAGTTCATGTAGTGCGTGCCGTAGCGCACGTCGTGGATGCGGTTGCCGACGAAGCGCGCGTGGTGCGACACGTCCACGTAGATGCCGTCGCGCGCGAAGCTGATGCGGTTGCGCTCGATCGACGCGCCCTGGGTGTTGTACAGCTGGATCGCGTTGCCGCGCTGCGAGGAGATCTTCTCGCGCATGCCGGTGATCAGGTTGTCCGCCACCGTCACCTGGTTGCTCTTTTCGATCCACAGGCCGAACAGCACGTGGGCGAAATCGCAATGGCTGACCACCGCCCGGTCGGAGCCGGGCTGGATGTAGATGCCGGCGTTCTGCGCGCCGAGGTCGTCGCCGCTGTCGCGCACGATCAGCCCTTCGATGCGCACGTCGGGCGACGCGACGCGGATGACGTCGCCCTGGCCGCCGCCGCCGACGGTGGGCCGCCCCACGCCGACCAGCGACAGCGGCTTGTCGATGCGGAAGCCGCCCGCGTACTGGCCGCGCTCGATCTCGACCGTGTCGCCGGGCGCCGCCTGCGCGATCGCCGCGTCGATGCGCTCGCCGGGATGCACGCGCAGCGTCGCCGCGCCCGCGGGCAGCGCCGCGAAGGCCAGCAGCAGGAGGGCGGGCATGCGCTTCATTCGATCAGCTTGATCGGGATGAAGTGGCCGTCGCGGCCGATCGGCGTCAACGGCAGGCCGGCCTTGGCGCGGCGCTTGCGTTCGGCGCTGAGCGGCGGGCAGGCGTGGTCGTCGTGGTAGAGCACGATGCAGTCCAGGCATTGCATGCATTCGGACGGGTCGATGCGCCCCTGCGCGTCGATCGCCTGCGAGCCGCAACCCACCGCGCAGGCCTTGCAGGTGGTGCATTCGGCCTTGCGCTTCAGGCCGAACAGGCGGAACCGCGACGGCAGCGCCAGCGCGGCGCCCAGCGGGCACAGGTACTTGCAGAACGGCCGCTCGATGAACATCGAGAGCGCCACCAGCGCCGACCAGAACAGCACGAACGGCCAGCTGCGGTTCCACACGTGGACCATGAAGGTGGTCTTGAACGGCTCCACCTCCGCCATGCGCTCGGCCAGCGCCATGGAGTGGAACGAGGCCGCCACCAGCACCAGCAGCACGACGTACTTCAGCCAGCGCAGGCGGTGGTGCCAGCGCGACGGCAGCGCGAACTGCCAGCGCCCGAGGCCCAGGCGCCGGGCGCCGCGATACAGCAGCTCGCTCATCGAGCCGTACGGGCACAGCCAGCCGCAGAACACGCCGCGGCCCCACAGGGCGACGGTGACCGCGATGAAGACCCAGAACAGGAAGATCAGCGGATCGCTGAGGAACAGGTCCCAGCGCCAGCCGTCGAACGGCGCGTGGACCAGCGTGAACACCTGCACCACCGACGGCTGCGCAAGCTGCATGAAGCCGACGAAACCCACCGCCACCACCCATGCCGCGATGTGCGGCCACAGGATCCAGCGCTTGTCGTTGCGCCGCGAGCGCGCGGCCCAGCGCATGCGCAGCGCGTAGAACACCGCGACGGCCAGCAGGAAGGCCACGAACGCGGTGATCGTGAAGGCCTTGGCCTTCCACAGCTTCACCCAGGCGGGCGTCGGCTTCTCGACCGTGGGACGGCCGCCTTCCAGGTAGCGCGCCGGCAGCCAGTACTCGGCGTTGAAGTTCGCGAAGTCCGCGGCGCCGTGGTCCCCCTCGTGCTTGGACAGGAACGCGAGCCGCCACGGATAGGCCGCGGAAAACGACTTGCCGCGCAGTATGAAGATGCCGGACTCGTCGTACGCCGGAACGCCCGGCAGGTCGATGTGGTACAGGTTGCGGTAGTCGCCGTCGCCGAACTGGTAGGCGTCCGCATCCTGGCTCACCTGGATGCGGTCGTATATGCCGCCGCGCACGAACGCCGAACCCTTGAACGAGCTGCTGCCGCCGTTGATGATGAAGATGGCGTGCTCGCCCGGCTTCAGTTCGCCCATCAGCCGCTGGTACACCGCCTCGCCCAGCACCGCCTTGCCCACCGCCGGTTCGTTGAGGTAGCCGAACCAGAGGTCGACGAAAGGCCGGGCCGCGGCGGGCTCGCCCACCTGCCCGGGCATCACCTTGAGGTGGCCCACGCTGCCCTCGGCCACCAGCCCGGCCCAGTCGGACGGTGCAGTTGCAGCGGTGAACCGGGCCTGGGGGCGTTCCACGGCATGGATCAACCCGACCTGGCGTGCCACGGCATAACTGCCACGTCCCACCATCTGGTTCTCGGCCAGCACGGTGACGGTGGCGCCGCTGATGGCGTCCATCGGCACGTTCGTGCCGTCGGCACGGCCGAGTTCGAAATGGGCACCGGCCGGCTTGCCGATGTACTGGGCGACATAACCCACGAGTTTTTCTTCGGGAATGCCCGCCAGCAGGATGGGTTCGCTGTGGCGGAGGATGCGCACGCCGGTGACGCGTCCCTGCGCATCCATGCCCACCAGGGTGACGATGGGCTTGCCCGAGTAGCCGACGATGTCGGGCGTGGTGTCGGTGGACAGGAAGACGTAGCCCACCACCTCGTCGCGACCGTCGTGTTTGCGCAGGCCTTCGACGTAAGCGGGCTGGCCCTTGCGCAGCGAGAAACGCTCGGCACCCGGCAGCACGCTGCCGCAGGGCGCATAGCGGCACAGATCCGGGCCGGCGAACATCGCGGCCGGCCATTCCGCCTCATACGCTCCGGCCCAGGCGCGGCCGCTGCCGAGCAGCAACGCACACACCACGAACAATCCGTACAGCCATCCGCATCCATGGCCGTGCCGGACCGCGCCCGGACCACGCTGCGAGCCTGCCATCTTCATGTCACGCCCCTGTCTTATTGCGACTTGCCGACCATGTAATCGACGGCTTCCTTGATCGACGCTTCGTCGATGCCGGGGTTGCCGCCGTGCGGCGGCATCGTGCCCTTCGCTCCGGTGAAGCCTTCCAGCGCGTGCTTGTAGAGCACGTCCTTGCCCTGCGCGATGCGCGGAGCCCAATCCTCCTTGTTGCCCAGCACGGGAGCGCCGACGGCGGGGCTGCCATGGCACAGCACGCAGGTGGACTGGTAGACCTTCTCGCCCGGCGCCGGCCCCGCGGCGGCCGCTTCGGCGGCGGGCTGCACCGCCGGGGCCTCGACGGCGGCCGCCGGCGCAGACGGCGCATCGGTCGCTGGCGCGGCTCCGTCGCCGCCGCACGCGACCAGGAACATGGCCGCTGCGGCAACCAGCGGACCAGCAAAGTGTCGGATCTTCATCGGTTGATTTCCTTGGGGACGGGTGCGTGGCGCGCACGTGCAGGCATGGCCCGCATCGTTCGACGATGACGATGAGAACAGCACCGGGCATTTCCCACCTTGACGCGCATCAGTCCTGCGACATCTGGTCCTGTACGCAACGCACACAAAACTCGGTTCCCCATGACGCGCATCAAATCGCCGGCGCCGACCAGGACCTAAAGTCCGTCCCACCTGAACCGTGCAACCAACAGAGGGATGCGCAGATGAGCGGCAACGAAACGAAAGACATCCATCCGGCGATCGACCCCGGCCGAAGGAAATTCCTGGGTACCACGGCGATGGCAGGTGCGGCACTTGGCCTCACCGCCTGCGGCGCTTCGCAGTCGTCCGGCGACAAGGCCGCCGCCGGCTCGGCAGCGACTGCCGCATCCTCCGGGCACGACGCCTACGAAGTGCCCCCGGGCAAGCTGGACAGCTACTACATCATTTCCTCCGGCGGCCACTCCGGCGAGGTGCGCATCCTGGGCTGCCCGTCCGGACGCACGATCAAGCGCATCCCGGTGTTCAACATCGACCCCATGCTCGGCTGGGGCATCACCAACGAATCGCGCGCCATCATCGGCACCCGCCCGGACGGCCAGCTGAAGTACTGGACCGGCGACACCCACCACATCCATGGCTCGTACAAGGACGGCACCTACGACGGCAAGTACTTCTGGGTCAACGACAAGTTGAACGCGCGCGTGGCCCGCATCCGCGGCGACACGTTCGAGACGGACAAGATCACCGAGCTGCCGAACGTGCAGGGCCAGCACGGCCTGTTCTCGGACAAGCGCGACCCGGTGGACGCGGCGATCAACTACACCACGCGCGTGTTCGCCGGCGCCGAGTTCCACATCCCGCTGCCCAACGACGGCCGCGACGAGGAATCGCCCGACAAGTACGGCTGCCTGTTCACCTGCCTCGATGCGAACAGCATGGATGTGCGCTGGCAGTGCCGCATCGACGGCAACATGGACCTGGTCGCCACCAGCTACGACGGCAAGCTCGCCGCGTCGAACCAGTACAACACCGAGAACGGCATCCACTACGAGGACATGATGTCCGCCGAGCAGGACGCCTGCGTGTTCTTCCACGTCGCGCGCATCGAGGCGGCGGTGAAGGCCGGCAAGTTCACCACCATCGGCGACTCCAAGGTGCCCGTGGTGGACGGCCGCAAGGAGGCCAATGCCGATCCGAAGACCGCGCTCACCTGCTACGTGCCGGTGCCCAAGAACCCGCACGGCGTGAACGCGAGCCCGGACGGCAAGTACTTCGTCTGCTCCGGCAAGCTGTCGCCGACCTGTTCGGTGATCGACCTCGCGCTGGTGAACAAGTGGTTCGACGGCGAGCTGGCCAAGCCCCGCGACGCCGTGGTCGCCGAGCCGAACGTGGGCCTGGGTCCGTTGCACACCGCGTTCGACGGCCGCGGCAATGCGTACACCACGCTGTTCCTGGACAGCAAGATCGTGAAGTGGAGCGTCGATGGCGCGATCGCGCAGTTCAAGGGCGACGCCAAGGCCAAGGTGATCATCGACGCGATCGACGTGCACTACCAGCCGGGCCACGGCTTCACCAGCATGGGCGAAACCAAGGAACCCGACGGCAAGTTCTTCAACTCGGGCAACAAGTTCTCCAAGGACCGCTTCCTGCCCGTGGGCCCGCTGCACGTGGAGACCGAACAGCTCCTCGACATCACCGGCGAGAAGATGAAGCTGATCCACGACCACACGGCCTACCCCGAGCCGCACGACGCCATCATCGTGCGCGCGGACATCATCAAGACGCGCCAGATCTACGATCTCAACGAGTTCCCCAACGCGGTCAAGACCAAGGAGGAGAGCACGATCGAGCGCAACGGCAACAAGGTGCACATCCGCCTGATGTCGCAGGCGCCGGCGTACTCGATGCGCGAGTTCAAGGTGAAGAAGGGCGACCTCGTCACCATCACGCTGACCAACCACGACAAGGTCGAGGACCTCACCCACGGATTCGGCATCCCGAAGTACAACATCAACTTCGTCGTCAATCCGCAGGAGACGAAGTCGGTGACCTTCGTGGCGGACAAGCCGGGCATCTTCTGGTGCTACTGCACGCACTTCTGCCATGCGCTGCACCTGGAAATGCGTTCGCGCCTGATCGTGGAGGCCTGATCGCGGAAGGCTGAAGCCGCATCCAGGGAAGGGGCGTCGCCACGGCGGCGCCCCTTCTCCCGTGCCGGCGACCGCCTCTCCGGAGCACCCATGACCATCCGCCTGTCCACGCTGGCGATACGCACGGGGCTGGTGCTCGCGGCGTTCGTCGCGCTCGCCGGCCTGTTCCTGTGGCTGCGCCCGCTGCAACGGGTGGAGGGCGAGTTCCTGGTGTTCGGCACCCGTGCGCGCATCGAGCTGCTGACCGCCAGCCGCGACGATGCGGACGCGGCGCTCACGGACATCGGCCGCCTCTTCGTGCACGACCACCGCACCTGGCACCCGTGGGAACCCAGCGAGCTGACCCGGCTCAACGCGGCGCTGGCGCAAGGCCATTCCCGTCGCGTGCCGCCCGACGTCGTCGACCTGATCCGGCGCGCGCAGCTGGGCTTCGTCCAGACCGACGGGCTGTTCAACGCCGCCGCCGGCCGCCTGATCGGCGCCTGGGGTTTCCACACCAGCCGCTATCCCGTGCAGACGGCGGCGCCATCGAACGGCGAGGTCCGGACCCTGCTGGACGAACGGCCCGACATGGACGATGTCCACATCGCGCCGGACGGCAGCGTCAGCGCCGACAACCCGGCGGTGTCGCTGGACATCAACGGCCTGTCCGAAGGCTACGCCTCCGCCCAGGTGCGGCAGTTGCTGCGCAGGCACGACATCGACCATGCGCTGATCTATCTCGGCGGCTTCGTCATGGCGCTGGGCCGCAACGGCAACCAGGTTTGGCGCGTGGGAATCAACGCCCCGTCCGGCGTGCTCGGCAGCATCGCCCTCGGCGACGGCGAATCGCTGGCTTCCTCCGGCGACTACCAGCGCCATCGCGCCTCGGCCAGCGACCTGGGCCACATCATCGACACGCACACGGGCTGGCCGCAGCGGGCGAGCGCGGCCACCAGCGTGCTCAGCAACGATCCCGTCGACGCGGACATCGCCGCCACCGCGCTCATGGTGGCCGGCCCGGCCGGCTTCGAGCACCTGGCCGAACACATGCAGCTGAACTGCGCCCTGCTGCTGGGGCACGACGGCAAGCTCTACCTCACGCCCGGCATGCGGGCGCGCCTGCACACGGACTTCCCCGCCGCCGCGATACGGATCGTGCCGCGGCCTTCCACGGACTGCAGGACCGGTGGCGGCCAGCCCGTGGTGATTCCGGCAGACCTGTAGCGGCTGGCCGGGCGCACCGGCCGCCACGGCGCCGCCCCGGCCAGGCCCGGGCTCCCCGACGGCGCGACCGCAAACGCCGTCGAATGAGAATCGTCGGATGGCGACCCCGCGGCAACCGTCCTACACTCCCGCACAGGGAATCTCAGGAAACACCCATGGATGCCGAGCCTCAGCACCGGCACTCGACCTCCGCCGCGGCTGGCCGCGCGCGCGGGCGCTGGCCCGCGCGTACGCAACGCCTGCTCGGGGTGATCGGTCCGCTGTGCGCACAATGGCTGGAACCGGCGCTGCAACAGTGCCTGGAACAGTTCGATCACGCCTTGTATCTGCAGGCCGAGCGCTCGCGCAACCACATCGAACAGCAGCATTGCTTCGACAGCCGCACGCGGCTGCAACTGCAGCGCACCGCCTTCATGCAGGCCTATGCCGACCAGCTGCGCAGCGGCTTCGCGCGGCTCGGCGAGGAGGACAGCGCCGCGGACGAAGCGCCCGAGCACCAGCCGCTGAGCCTGCTCGGGCGCGGCGAGCAAGAGCTGACCGTCGCGCTGGACAAGCTCGCCGCGCGCGGCGAGGCCCGCCACGGCCAATCGCTGACCGAGCTCGCCTACCGCTTCGCCGTGCTGGTCGGCGCCGCGCCGCTGGAAGGCGCGGCGCTGCCGATCGCGCCGGGCGGGCTGACCGAGGCCATGCGCGCCGCCATCGCCACCCTGGACCTGCCGGTCGAGCACCAGGTGCTGCTGCTGCAGGCCTTCGAGCAGGCGGTGGTCGCGGTGGCAGGACCGCTGTACGGGGCCGTCAACGCGCAATTGCTGGGCGACGGCCTGCTGCCGCAGCTGCGTCCGTATGCGCCGCCGCGCGTCGCGCCGGCGGTGCGCACCGCGCCAGCGGGAGAGGCGCCGTCCGGCGACGCCGCAGGCGCGCCGCAGGCGCCGATCACGGTGCTGGAAACCCTGCGCGACCTGCTCGCCCAGGGCCGTACCGGCGCAGGCGGCGCGGCCGCCGCGGGCCGGGCCGCCACGCCGGACGAACTGCAGGCCGCGCTGGGCGCGCTGCAACAGCACCTCGCCCAGGTCACCGACCAGGCCAGCCGCGAGCTGCGCAGCGCCCAGCGCCTGCGCGACGAGCTGCTGCTGCAGCTCAATGCCGGCAAACCGGCCGGCGCCGTCGCGACCGGGCTCAGCCCCGAACAGGACGACACGGTGGAGCTGGTGGCGATGCTGTTCGAGCAGATCGGACGGCAACTGCACCACGGTCCGCACGCCCGCTCCGTGCTCAGCGACCTGCAATTGCCGATGCTGCGCATGGCGGTCAACGACCGCGGCTTCTTCGACCAGCAAGGGCACCCGGCGCGACGCCTGCTGGGGGCGGTGGCCGAAGCCGCGAACGACTGGCTGGACGGCCCGGACGGCGAAGCCGACCACCTGCTCGCCGCGCGCCTGCGCCAACTCGTCGAACGCGCCCGGATCGAACCGCCAAGCGCCGGGCTCTACACCAGCCTGCTCGCCGACATCGAACACCATCTAGGCCAGTTGAGCCGGCGCGCCCAGACCGCCGAGCGCCGCCACGTCGAGGCCATGCAGGGTCGCGAGCGGCTGGACCTGGCCCGCCATCGCGCCGGCGAACTGCTGGCCGAACGCTTCGCCGCGCATCCGCCGCGCGGGCTGCTGCGCACCCTGCTCGATCGCGCCTGGGCCGACGTGCTCGCACTCACCTTGCTGCAGCATGGCGAGGACAGCGCCGACTTCGCGCAACGCCTGCACGTCACCGACCAGTTGCTGGGCAGCGCGCCGGTGGAAGACGCCGACCAGCTGCGCCGCGAGGTGCAGGCCGGCCTGCAGCAGATCGGCATGCATGCCGAGGAAGCCGGCCAGGTGGCGATGCGCCTGATCGGCAAGGAACCGCCGGCGACGTCCTTCGCCAGCCTGGCGACGCCTCCCGTCGTGGAAGCACCTGCACCCGCACCTGCGCCGGCACCGGTCGCCGCCGTGGCGAGCACCGACGCAGCGCCCGTGCCCGCACCCGCGGCACCACCGGCCGCAGCTGCCAGCGTGTCCGCACCGGCGCCCGGCGAAGCCTCCCAACCGGCCGCCGAGCTGCCCAGCGCCACCGATCTGGCGCTGCGGCTGAAACAGCGCCAGCGGCTGGGCGAACCGCCGCGCGCCAAGGCCGCGGCCGCAGCCGACGATCCCGAGCCGCCGCTGGGCCCGCAGGAGGCGCGCCTGCACAATCGCCTGCGCCAGCTTCCCTACGGCACCTGGTTCGAGTTCACCGACCCGGCGACGGGCGAAGTCAGCCGGCGCAAGCTGGCCTGGTTCTCGCCGGTCACCGGCAACAGCCTGTTCGTCACCCGCCGCGGCCAGCGCGGCGAGGAACTGAACCTGCGCAAGCTGGCCCGCTCGATGGCCAGCGGCCAGGTGCGCGAACTTCCGCCGCCTGGCGACGGCCTGCTCGACCGCGCCTGGCATTCGCTCACCCGCAACCTGCGGCGCGACGCTGCGCCGGCGTCCGGAGCCCGCCCATGAGCACCAGCGAGCAACGCCGCGCGCCGCGCAAGCCGGTGGACGCCGGCATCGTGGCGATCGACACCGTCGCCGAACAGCCGCTGGGCCACCTGTGCAACCTCTCGGCCAGCGGCCTGCTGCTGATCGGCGGCCGCGAACCGCGCAGCGAAGGCATCTACCAGGTGCGCCTGGCGTTGCCGGACGCCAGCGGCAGCATCGAGCTGGGGCTGCAGGAACAGTGGCACGAACCGGCCGCAAGTCCGGGCCAGTTCTGGGCCGGCTACCGCATCATCGCGGTCGCGCCGGCCCACGGCGAGCTGCTGGAACGCTGGCTGCGCCAGGCCTGAGCGTCGCACGCCGGGCGGCCGGCGTCAGCGCGCCGCGCTAGACTGCGCGGTCGATATCCATGCCGGAGATCCGCATGAACGCGCAGCTCACCACGCTCTATCCCACGCATCTCGCCACCTTGCGCGAACGCGCGGAACGGGCGCTGGCGTCGGGCGGCTTCGACCACCTGCTGATCGCCGCCGGCACGCCGCCCGGCAAGTTCCTCGACGACCAGGACTACCCCTTCGTCGCCAACCCGCACTTCAGGCACTGGCTGCCGCTGACCGACGCGCCCGGCAGCTGGATCGCGTACACGCCCGGCGCGAAGCCGAAGCTGGTGTTCGTGCAGCCGCGCGACTACTGGCACGTGGTGCCGGAAGCGCCGCACGGCTACTGGGTGGAACACTTCGACATCGTCACCGTGCGCAGCGCGGCGGATGCCGTGGCGCAGTTGCCGAAGGGTCGCAGTGCGGTGCTCGCGCCGGCCTGCCCCGCCATCGACGGACTCGAAGCCAACAACCCGCAGGCCGTGCTCGACTGCCTGCACTGGCACCGCTCGTACAAGACGCCGTACGAGCTTGCGCTGATGCGCGAGGCCAACCGCATCGGCGCGCGCGCGCATCGCGCCGCGGAGGCCGCGTTCCGCGCCGGCGAGAGCGAGTTCGGCATCCACCTGGCCTATCTCGCCGCCGCGCGACAGATCGACGCCGAGCTGCCCTACGCCAGCATCGTGGCCCTCAACGGACACGGCGCGGTGCTGCACTACATGCACTTCGACCGCACGCCGCCGGCGGAACACCGCTCCTTCCTGATCGATGCCGGCGCGAGCTGCGCCGGCTACGCCAGCGACATCACGCGTACCTGGGCCGGCACGGGCGCGGGCGAATTCCAGGCGCTGATAGCCAGCATGGATGCCGCACAGCAGGGCTTCGCGGCGAAGGTGCGCGCGGGCCAGAGCTATCCCGATCTGCACATCCACGCCCACCACGTCATCGCCGGCGTGCTGCGCGAGCACGGCTTCATCCGCATGAGCGCGGAAAGCGCGGTGGAATCCGGCGTCACCGCCGCGTTCTTCCCGCACGGCCTCGGCCACCCGATCGGCCTGCAGGTGCACGACGTGGCCGGTTTCCAGGAAAGCGAACGCGGCGGCAGCATCCCGCGCCCCGCCGGCCATCCCTACCTGCGCATGACCCGCGTGCTGGAGCCGGGCATGGTGGTGACCATCGAGCCTGGCCTGTACTTCATCGACATGCTGCTCGCCGAACTGCGCGGCAAGCCGGTCGCCGCCGACATCGACTGGGCGAAGGTGGATGCCTTCCGCCAGTACGGCGGCATCCGCATCGAGGACGACGTGGCCTGCACCGGGGACGCGCCCGAAAACCTCACGCGCGATGCATTTGCCATGCTCGAACGGACAGCGCCTCCGATCGCATGAAGCTACGACGCGTTCCGCGCATACTGGGTCCACCGTACAGGGGCGGATGCAGGAAATGGGAACAGCCAGGGGGCATCGAACTCGATCTCGAGCACGGCAGCGTCCGCCAGGACGACCTGCTCGTGCGGCACGAACGCGGGCGGCTGCATGCCGAGGTCCGCGACGACGGTCGCGGCTTCGATCCCGCCAACCGCAGTTCGCACGACACCGGCATCGCCAGCCTGCGCAGCCGCGCCGTTCGTCCCGGCGGATGATTCGTCGTGCAGGCCGCGCCCGGTGAAGGCGCCCTCCTGCAACTGGAATGCCCACTGAGTTGAGCTGCCCCGATTTCGGGGTATCCAACCCTGTACCAACCAATTAATGTGATGCCGCTCGCGCAGCGCCCCCCAGGAAGCGGGGGCGCTATCCAGGGGGAACAGACGTGTTGCAGCGTAGCCATTTCATCTCGGGCCTGCCGCGCCCGGGTTCCACTCTGTTGCGCCGGAACCCGCGCTTTCGCGCCAGCATGGGCAGTCCGGCGGAAGGCATGTCCACCGAGGCGAAGGTCATCGCCTGCGATGCCTTGAAGCAGGCCTGCCATGGCGCACGGGCCGATCGCCTGCTGCCGGTGCGGTACGAAATTCTCGCCAGCCAACCGCCCCAAATGATGGACGCCGTCCACGACTTCATCGGCGAACCGTCAATTCCGCACGACTTCCGGCACGTCGGCCACGGCGTGGCCGACTTCGATCGCCGCACCGGCGCCCCGGGCCTGCATGCCGTGCGCGGCAAGCCGAAGGTCGAGCCGCGCAACACGCTGCTGTCGCCCGACCTGTTCCAGCGCGCCGCGGGCGATGCCTTCCGGAACGACCCGCGGCGCCTGCCTGCAGGTTTGCGCATCGTCTGACGCGCACTGCCGCCATATCCATCGTCACCGATTTGTCAGTTCGCTCACCGCACCACAGGGGACCAAGCCATGAACCGCATCTATCGACTCGTCTGGAACCACGCCTTGCACGCACTGCAGGTCGCCTCCGAACTGGTGCCCGGCTGCAGTGCAGCCGCGTCATCGGTGGATGCGTCGCGGCGCTTGCCTGCACGCCGCCTGCTCGCACTGTGCTGCCTCGCCGCCTGCACCGCCGTGCCGGTGGAATCGGCCATGGCCGCCTGCTCGCCAGTCAACCCGACCAACGGCGCCACCGTGACCTGCTCGGGCGCCGCCAACCCGCTGGCGCCCTCGTACGCCAGCGGCGCCAGCAACCTCACCGTCAACGTGGTTTCCGGCGGCTCCACCGGCGTACTGCTCGGCCTGGGCGGCACCGCGATGTCGCTCACCGGCAACGGCACCACCCTCAACAACGCCGGCACCATCGATCCCTCCCTGCTCGGCCTGCTCAGCCTGCTGTCCTCCGGTACGGTGATCGGCAACCCCAATCTCGGCACCGCGATTCCCGGCAGCACCGTGACCGTCAGCAACCAGGGCACGATGAAGGGCACTACCGGCCTGCTCGGCCTCAACCTCGCCGACCTCACCGGCATGGCCTTGTCGGTGCGCAACGGCGGCGGCGGCACGACCAACATCGCCAACTCCGGCACCATCGGCTCCTCCGCCCTGCTCGGCGTCTCGCTGCTGGGATCGGATGCGCCGGTGATCGCCGCGTATGGCGGCAGCCAGATCAACTTCACCAATACCGGCACCATCACCGGCCGTACCGCGTTCGAGAGTTCCGCTGCCGGCAACACCTTCATCAACGCGGGCACCATCAGCGGCAGCGTGTCGATGGGCACCAACAGCACCAACACCTTCACCGCAGTGACCGGATCGAACGTCAACGCCGGCGGCAGCCTGGGGTTGAACCTGCTGGGCGTGCTCGGCATCAATCTCAGCTTCGCGCCCACCGGGCAGATCGACGGCGGCGCGGGCGGCAACAACACCCTGGTGCTGCAGAATGTGGTGGCCGGGCCCGGCTCGGGCGCAACGGGCACGGGCAGCGCCTCATCCGCGACCTACGTCAATTTCCAGCACCTGATCGTGAACAGCGGCACCTGGAGCCTGTCCGGCGCGCTGATCAGCGGCGACGCCACCCTCAACGGCGGCGTGGCCCAGTTCGACAGCGATGCCAACTTCGGCAGTGCCGCGATCACGGCCAATGGCGGCGGCGTCGCCGCCAGCATTGGCGGCGCGACCCTGAGCAAGGCGATCACGCTCAATGCGGGCGGCCTCACCGCCACGGGCGCCAACAACTTCACGCTGTCCGGCACGCTCTCCGGCAGCGGCCCGCTGACCAAGAGCGGCACCGGCACGGTGACCTTGACCGCTGCCGACTCCTACACCGGCGGCACCTTCGTCACTGGGGGCACCCTCGCGCTGGGCGGGAACGGCGCGCTGGCGTCCAGCGGCCAGGTCAGCCTGCTGAACGCCGGTTCCGTGTTCGACATCTCCGCCGCCAATGGCAACCGGACCGTCGGCATGCTGACCGGCGATACCGGCACCACGGTCTCGCTGGGCGCACGCACACTCACCTTCGGCGACAGCGCCAACGCCACGTTCGCCGGCACGATCGGTGGCACCGGCGGCGTCATCAAGCAAGGCAGCGGAGTGGAGACCCTGACCGGCGTCAACACCTATACCGGCGGCACCACGATCAACGCGGGCGGACTGGCGATCGGTACCGGCGGCAGTCTCGCGGCCACCGGCGCGGTGACGCTGAGCAGCGCGGGCGGCATCTTCGACATCAGCAACGCCGGCGCCAACCAGACCATCGGCGCGCTGTCCGGCGTGGCCGGCAGCCAGGTCGCGCTGGGCGCGAACACGCTCAGCTTGGGCGATGCCGGCAATACCACGTTCGCCGGCACCATCGGCGGTACCGGAGGTATCGTCAAGCAAGGCCCCGGCACACTCACCCTGAGCAGCGCGAACACCTATACCGGCGGCACCACGATCAACGCAGGCACGTTGCAGATCGGCAGCGGCGGCTCGCTCGCGGCAGGTAGTACGGTCGCCCTGGCCGCCCCCGGCAGCACGCTCGACCTGTCGGCGGCCGGTGCGCAGAGCATCGGCGCATTGTCCGGCGTGGCCGGCAGCTCGGTGCTCCTCGGCGCGAACGCATTGACGCTCTCGCCCACCGGCAGCAGCAGCTTCGGCGGCACCATCGGCGGCACCGGCGGCGTGACCATCAACGGCACCGGCACGGAGACTTTGACGGGCGCCAACACCTACACCGGCGGCACCAGCATCCAGTCCGGCACGCTGGCGCTGGGCCCGGGCGGCTCCCTTGCCGGCGGCAGTGCGCTGACGCTCGCCAGTGGCGGCACCTTCGATATCTCCACGGCAGGCAATCAGGCCATCGGCGCGCTCGCCGGCACCGGCGGCACGATCAAGCTTGGCGCCAACACGCTCAGCGTGAGCGGGGGCGGCACTCTCGATGCGGCCATCCAGGGCACGGGCGGCCTGACCAACACCGCCAACGCGCTCGTGCTCAATGGCACGAACAGCTATACCGGCCTGACCACGGTGCAGGGCGGAAGCCTCACGGTGGGCGATGCGTCGCACGCCAGCGCCAGCGTGGCCGGCGACGTCAGCGTGGCCAGCGGCGCCGCGCTGGGCGGCTTCGGCACGGTCGGCGGCAGCGTCACCGTGCAGAACGGCGGCCATCTCGCGGCGGGCAGTCCCACCGGCACCTTCACCGTCAACACCAACCTCACCCTGGCCCAGGGCAGCGTGCTCGATTTCTCGTTCGGCGCACCCGGTCCGAACTTCAGCACGTTCGGCAGCGGCCACAACGTGGCGGTGAACGGCAACCTCGCGATCAACGGCGCCACGCTGAATCCGATCGATGCCGGCGGCTTCGGGCCCGGTCTGTACAACCTGTTTACCTACGGCGGCACGCTTACCGAAACCAACGGCGGCATCATTCCGCCCTCGGGCTTCACCATCCAGAACCTGACCGCCAGCAAGCAGGTCAACCTGATCAACACGAACGGCTTGACGCTGAACTTCTGGAACGCGAACGGGCTGGCCAGCAGCACCCGAATGGGCGGCGGCAGCGGCGTGTGGTCGGTGCCGCAGGCGAACTGGGCGAATGCGACCGGCTCGATCACGTCCACCCGCCAACCCGCCGATGCATTTGCCATCTTCGGCGGCGATGCGGGCATGGTGACGGTCGACAACACCGGCGGTGCGGTGACGGCGCTCGGCATGCAGTTTGCCAGCGACGGTTTCCATCTGGTCGGCGGCGCGCTCGGCCTGGTCGCGCCCACGCCCGGCGCGCTCAGCGAGATCCGCGTCGGCGATGGCAGCAGCGCCAGCGCCGGCTGGATCGCCACCGTCGACAACACGCTTACCGGCCTTGGCTTCAACAAGACCGGCGCCGGCACCCTGGTACTCGGCGGCAGCAATACCTATACGCAAGGCACCATGCTGAGCGCGGGCACCTTGTCGGTCAGCGCCGATGCCAATCTTGGCGCGGCCGGTGCAGGGCTGGATCTCGAAGGCGGCATCCTGCAGGTCACCGGCACGGCGTTCCAGTCCACCGCGCGTGCGATCACGCTCGGCGCACCGGGCGGCGGCTTCGATATCGCGGATGCGGCGAACGTGTTCGCCGTGAGCCAGGCCCTGAGCGGCACCGGCGGCCTGACCAAGCTCGGCGCGGGCACCCTGGTATTGAGTGGCGCCAACAACTACAGCGGCGGCACCACCATCAGCGCCGGCACGCTGCAAGGCGATGCGGGCAGCCTGCAAGGCAATGTCGTCGACAACGCGGCGCTGGTATTCAATCAGGGCACGAATGGCGCCTTCGTCGGCAACGTTTCCGGCAGTGGCACGCTGACCAAGCTCGGCGCCGGCGTGCTGACGCTCAGCGGCGCGAACAGTTACAGCGGCGGCACGGTGATCAGCGCAGGCACGCTGCAAGGCGATACCACCAGCCTGCAGGGCAATATCACCGACAACGCATCGCTGGTCTTCAATCAAGGCACCAATGGCACGTTCACCGGCGCCATCTCCGGCAGCGGCAGCTTGAGCAAGCTGGGCAGCGGCACCGTGACACTGGGCGGCACCAGCACCTACGGCGGCGGCACCACGATCGGCGCCGGCGCGTTGCAAGGCGACACCACCAGCCTGCAGGGCAATATCACCGACAACGCATCGCTGGTGTTCAATCAAGGCACCAATGGCACGTTCGCCGGCGCCATCTCCGGCAGCGGCAGCTTGAGCAAGCTGGGCAGCGGTACCGTGACACTGAGCGGCGCCAACAACTACAGCGGCGGCACCACGATCGGCGCCGGCGCGTTGCAAGGCGACACCACCAGCCTGCAGGGCAATATCACCGACAACGCATCGCTGGTGTTCAATCAAGGCACCAATGGCACGTTCGCCGGCGCCATCTCCGGCAGCGGCAGCTTGAGCAAGCTGGGCAGCGGCACCTTGACGCTGAACGGCACCCACACCTACAGCGGCGGTACCACGATCAGTGCGGGCACCCTCGTGGTCGGCAGCAGCGCCGGCAACGGCGCCACGCTGGGCGGCAACGTGACGGTGGACGGCGGCGCCACGCTGCGCGGCCACGGCACGATCGGCGGCAACGTCGATGTGCTGTCCGGCGGCATCGTGACGCCGGGCGACTCCATCGGCACGCTCACCGTCAACGGCGACTTCACCGCCGCGCAGGGCAGCCTGATGGACTTCGCCTTCGGCGCGCCGGGCGCGAACTTCCAGACCGCCGGCACCGGCGACAGCGTGAGCGTGGGCGGCAAGCTCAGCCTCAACGGCGCCACGCTCAACGTCACCGATGCGGGCGGCATGGGGCCGGGCCTGTACAACCTGTTCACCTACGCCGGCACGCTGACGGAAACCAGCGGCGGCCTTTCCCTGGGCACGGCGCCCGGCGGCCAGACGCTGTTCCTGCAGAACCTGACGGCGCAGAAACAGATCAACCTGATCGACACCACCGGCATCACGGCGAACGTCTGGAACGCGAACGGCCAGGCCAGCGCCACGCAGATGGGCGGCGGCAGCGGTACGTGGTCCACGACCTCGCAGGTCTGGACGGATGCGACCGGCGCCGTGACGAACGGCCCGATGTCGCCGCAGCCCGGCTTCGCGATCTTCGGCGGCGCGGCGGGCACGGTGACGGTGGACGGCAGCGCAGGCAGCGTGAGCGCCACCGGCCTGCAGTTCGCCACGACCGGCTACACGCTGGCCGGCGGCACGCTGACCCTGGTCGCCAGCAACGGCAACGCGCCGATCGTCCGCGTGGGCGACGGCTCCAGCGCGGGCGCCGCGATGACGGCGACGATCAACAGCGCGATCGCCGGCAGCGCCGGCCTCACCAAGACCGACCTCGGCACCCTGGTGCTCGGCGGCGCCAACACCTATGCCGGCAACACCGCCATCGCGGGCGGCACGCTGGAGGCGGCCAACAGTGGCGCGCTCGGCAGCGGCAGTGCGACGGTGGACAACAGCGCAGGCCAGAACGCCACGCTCAAGGTGGACAGCGGCGTCAGTCTCGGCAACCAGATCCTGCTCGCCAACGGCGGCACGCTGGACAACGCCGGCAGCATCGTGCGCAGCGGCAGCGGCACGTACGCCGTGGAAGCCGACACCGGCAGCGCGACCATCGTCAACACCGGCAGCCTGCAAAGCGACAGCGGCGTGGTCCTCAACAACGGCGGCACGGTGACCAACAATGGCGGCAGCCTCGCCGCCACCGGCAGCACCAGCGCCGGCCTGTACGTCGGCGGTGCGGCCGCCACGATCGCCAACGCGAACGGCGGCAGCATCAGCGGCGGCTACCTCGGCGTGCAGATGCTCGGCGGCAGCCTCGTCAACACGGGCGCGCACAGCGTCATCCAGGGCAGCGGCTACGGCGTCTTCACCAACGACAGTGCCGCCAACGTGACCAACTCCGCCGGCGCCAGCATCCAGGGCACCGGCAACGATGCGGTGTCGATGTACCAGGGCGGCACGGTGATCAACGAAGGCGGCGCCAGCATCAGCGGCACCGTCGGCGTGCGTCTGTCCGGCAACGGCAGCATGATCAACCGGACCGGCGCCAGCATCACCGGCAGCCTCGGCGTGATCCTTGCCGGGAATGGCACGGTGGACAACAGCGCCAGCATCGTCGCCAGCAATACCGGCGTGGCCCTGGTGGGCAGCAACGACACCTTGACCAACGCCGCGGGCGCGCTGATCCGCGGCGGCACCGCCAGTGTGAACACGGCGGGCGGCAATGGCGCGGTCAATCTCACCAACGCCGGCACGCTGGATGGCGACGTGTGGCTTACCGGCAACGCGGCCAATGCCGTGACCCTGCTCACCGGCAGCACCTTGCAGGGCCGGCTCTACATCGGCAACAACACCAGCTCTACGCTGACCCTGGACGGCAGCGGCACGCAGCTGTACTCGCAGGCAGTGACCGGCGCCACCACGTTCATGGGGGCACTGACCAAGCTGGGCAGCGGCACCTGGATACTGGACAGCGCTCTCACGCCCGGCGGCACCACCATCAACGCCGGCACCTTGCAGATCGGCAACGGCGACACCACCGGCGCGATCGCCGGCAATGTCACCGACAACGGCACGCTGGCCTTCAGCCGCAGCGATGCGGTGAGCTTCGGCGGCACGATCTCCGGCAGCGGCGCACTGGTGCAAGCCGGCAGCGGTACGCTCACGCTCACCGGCACCAGCACGTATGCCGGCGGCACCACGATCAACGCCGGCACGCTGCAGATCGGCAACGGCGGTACCACCGGCGCCATCGCCGGCAATGTCACCGACAACGGCACGCTGGCGTTCGACCGCAGCGACGCGGTGAACTTCGGCGGCGCCATTTCCGGCAGCGGCGCACTGGTGCAGGCCGGCAGCGGAACGCTCGCCCTCACCGGCACCAATACATATACCGGCGGCACCACGATCAACGCCGGCACGCTGCAGATCGGCAACGGCGGCACCTCCGGCGCCATCGCCGGCAATGTCACCGACAACGGCACGCTGACCTTCAATCGCAGCGATGCGGTGAACTTCGGCGGCACGATCTCCGGCAGTGGCGTACTGGTGCAGGCGGGCAGCGGAACGCTCACGCTCACCGGCACCAACACGTATGCCGGCGGCACTGCCATCAACGCCGGCACGCTGCAGATCGGCAACGGCGGCAGCACCGGCGCCATCGCCGGCAACGTCGCCGACAACGGCACGCTGGCGTTCAACCGCAGCGATGCGGCGAGCTTTGCCGGCATCATCAGCGGCAGCGGCACACTGGCGCAGAACGGCACCGGCACGCTCACCCTGACCGGCGCCAACACCTACACCGGCGGCACCATCGTCAACGCCGGCACGCTGGTGGTCGACAGCACGAGCCTGCCGGGCGCCGTTCTCGACAACGCGGCACTGGTCTTTGCGCAGGCCAACGACGGCGTCTTCCGCAACGCCATCAGCGGCAGCGGCACGCTCGCCAAGACAGGCGGCGGCATGCTGATCCTCGACGGCGACAGCAGCGCGTTCACCGGCTCCACCACCGTCGGCGCCGGCACGCTGGAAGTGGGCGATGCCGCGACGCCGTCCGCCGTGCTCGGCGGCAACGTGGCGGTGGGTGCGGGCGGCACGCTGCGCGGCTACGGCCGCATCCTCGGCAACGTGAGCAACAGCGGCACGCTCTGGGCCGGCGGCTCCATCGGCACGCTGACCGTCCAGGGCAACTACACCCAGAGCGCCAGCGGCGTGTTCGAGGTGGAGGCCACGCCTTCCGGCCAGGCCAGCCTGCTCGCCGTGAACGGCACGGCCACCCTGGCCGGCAGCGCCCTGGTGCTCGCCGACACCGGCACCTGGGCACCCACCACGAGCTACACCATCCTTACCGCCGGTGGCGGCGTCAGCGGGCAGTTTGCCTCGGCCAGCAGCAGCCTGGCCTTCCTCAACCCCGTGGTGAACTACGGCGCCAACGTGGTGACGCTGTCGCTGCAGCGCAACGACGTCGCCATGGCATCGGTTGCGCAGACGCCCAACCAGAAGGCCGTGGCCACGGCGGCGAACTCGCTGGGCTTCGGCAATCCGGTCTACGACGCGCTGGTGGTGCTGGACGCGCCCGCGGCCCGCCACGCCTTTGACCAGCTTTCCGGCGAGATCCACGCCTCCACCCGCACTGCCATCGCGGACAACGACCACTACGTGCGCGACGCGATCGGCCAGCATCTCGCCGGCCAGAACAACAACGCCAATGGCCTGAACGTCGCCGGCTCCGACGGCGTCGCCGCGTGGACGGCCGCCTGGGGCCACTGGGGCAGCCACGATGGCGACGGCAATGCCTCGACGATGAGCAGCAACGGCAGCGGCCTGCTGCTCGGCGCGGACATGCCGGTGGGCAGCGATGCCCGGTTGGGCGCGGTGCTGGGCACCGGCCAGGGCACGGCGCGCGTCGACGCGCTGGGTTCGTCCTCGCATGTGGTCGACCAGCACCTGGGCGTGTACGGCAGCCTGCACACCGGTGCGCTGCAGTGGCAGGGCGGCGCGATCTACGGCTGGCAGAAAGTGGACACGCACCGCTTCATCGGCTTCGGCACCTTCGGCGGCAGTGCGCTCAGCAACTACCGCGCACATTCCGCACAGGCTTATGTCGACGCCAGCATGCCGTTCGTGCAGGGACGCACCACGCTGGCGCCGTTCGTGAACCTGGCGGTGGAACGCCTGGGCACGCCCGCGATCCGGGAGAACGGCACCGCCGCCGCGCTGGCCGTGGCCGGGCAGGACAGCACCCTCGGCTATGGCACGCTCGGCCTGCGCGCCACGTTCGATCTCGGCGCGCCCAACCACGGCCTGCACGCCCACGCCAGCCTGGGTTGGCAGCATGCCTGGGGCGATACGCTGCCCGTCGGCACGATGCGCTTCGAGAGCGGCGGCGGCAGCTTCGCCATCGCCAGCCTGCCGGTGGCGAAGAACGCGGGCGTGTTCACCACCGGCATCAGCTTCACCGTCGCACCCGATGTCTCGGTGGACGGCAGCTACCAGGGGCAGTTCGGCCAGCACGCCACGGACCAGTCCGCACGCATCAGCCTGGACTGGAAGTTCTGAAGCCGGGGGCGTCGCGGGAAGCGCGCCCGAAGCCTGGCCCGCGATGCGTCCGTCGTGCGGACGCATCGCGGGTTCCTTCAAGTTGCAAACGCGTGACGAGCCAAACTGCGACATTGCTCCGCACCCCCCGCGCCATCGGGCAGGAGTAACCTGCGCGGCATCTGACATACCGGGTTGACACCTTCCCATGTCTCATGCTGAGTCGCTTCAGGACGCGGTGCCCACGCGACCGCTGCGACGCCTGGGCGTCGAGCTGTTCGTGCTGGTGCTGGCGAAGATCGCGCTGCTGACGTTGCTGTGGTGGATCGCGTTCGCGCCGCACCCGAAACCGGACAGCAGCCCCGCCGCGATCGAGCACCTGCTCGCTCCCGCCGCAACCGCCTCTCCTGCGCAAGGTACCCACCCATGATCATCGACCCCGAGGTCGTCACGCTGTCGCGCCTGCAGTTCGCGTTGACGGCGCTCTACCATTTCCTGTTCGTGCCGCTGACGCTCGGCCTGGTCTGGATCCTGGCGATCATGGAAAGCGTGTACGTGATGACCGGGCGCGAAGTGTGGAAGCGCATGGTGCAGTACTGGGGCGTGCTGTTCGGCATCAACTTCGCGATGGGCGTGGCCACCGGCGTGACGATGGAGTTCCAGTTCGGCATGAACTGGGCGTACTACTCGCACTACGTGGGCGACGTGTTCGGCACGCCGCTGGCGATCGAGGGGCTGATGGCGTTCTTCCTCGAGGCGACGCTGGTCGGCGTGTTCTTCATGGGCTGGAACCGCATCTCGCGGGTGAAGCATCTGCTGGTAACCTGGTTCCTCGCGCTGGGCACCAGCCTGTCGGCGCTGTGGATCCTGGTCGCGAACGCGTGGATGCAGCATCCGGTGGGCGCGGCGTTCGATCCGCAGACGATGCGCATGGAAGTCACCTCGTTCGCGGAGGTGTTCTTCAACCCGGTGGCGCAGGACAAGTTCGTGCATACGGTGAGCGCGGGCTACGTGCTGGGCTCGATGTTCGTGCTGTCGATCAGCGCGTGGTTCCTGCTGCGCGGACGCAACGTGGATTTCGCCAAGCGCTCGATGACGGTGGCGGCGAGCTTCGGCCTCGCTGCCTCGCTGTCGGTCGTGGTGCTGGGCGACGCCTCCGGCTACGCGGTGTCGCTGAACCAGAAGATGAAGATGGCGGCGATCGAGGCGATGTGGCACACCGAGCCTGCGCCGGCCTCGTTCACCGTGGTCGGCATCCCCGACCTCGACACGCGCACCACCCGCGCGGCGATCAAGGTGCCGTGGGTGCTGGGCCTGATCGGCACGCATTCGATCGACGAGACCATCCCCGGCATCACCGAGCTGGTGCAGGACGCGAAGCTGCGCATCGGGCTGGGGCTGCAGGCCTACGACGCGATGCTCGCGCTGCGCAGGAACCCGGACGACGCGCAGGCGAAGGCCGTGCTGGCCGCGAACGACCAGAACCTGGGCTATGCGCTGCTGCTGAAGAAGTACGTCGACGACCCGCGCCAGGCCACGCCGGCGCAGATCCAGCAGGCCGCCGACTCGACGATCCCGAACGTGCCGGTGCTGTTCTGGGCGTTCCGCATCATGGTGGGCTGCGGGTTCTACTTCATCGTGCTGTTCGCGCTGTCGTTCTGGAAGGCCAGCCGGCGGCAACTGGACCAGAAGCGCTGGTTCCTGAGGCTGGCGCTGTGGAGCCTGCCGCTGCCGTGGCTGGCGATAGAGCTGGGCTGGATCGTGGCGGAATACGGCCGCCAGCCCTGGGCGATCGAGGGCGTGCTGCCCACCGCACTGGGCGTGTCCTCGGTGAGCGCGGGCCAGGTCTGGACCTCGCTGGGCGGCTTCGTGCTGTTCTACACGCTGCTCGCGGTGGTGGACGCGCTGCTGATGCTGAAGTTCGTGCGCAAGGGGCCGGACGGCCTGGGCATCTGGCCGTCCGCGAACAGCGCGGCCACGCACTGAGGAGATGACCATGTTCGACTACACCACATTGCGGGTGATCTGGTGGGCGCTGCTGGGCACGCTGCTGGTCGCGTTCGCGATCATGGACGGCTTCGACTTCGGCGTGGCCGGCCTGCTCAAGCTGCTGGGGCGCGACAACGAGGAACGCCGGGTCTTGCTGGAAGGCATCGAGCCGACCTGGGAAGGCAACCAGGTGTGGTTCATCCTCGCCGGCGGCGCCATCTTCGCCGCGTGGCCGCTGCTTTACGCGGCGTCGTTTTCCGGCTTGTACCTGGCGATGTTCCTGGTGCTGCTGGCCTTCATCCTGCGCCCGGTGGGCTTCAACTTCCGCGGCAAGGTGCACGACCCGCGCTGGGTCAGCCTGTGGGACTGGGTGCTGGTGGCTTCCGGCGTGGTGGTGATGCTGGTGGCGGGCGTGGCCTTCGGCAATCTGTTCCTGGGGTTACCGTTCCGCTTCGACGGCGACCTGCGCATGAGCTGGCAGGGTGGTTTTCTCGACCTGCTGCAACCCTACGCGCTGCTGTGCGGGCTGATCTCGCTCAGCATGCTGCTGACGCACGGCGCCTGCTGGGCCGCGCTGAAAGCCGACCACGCGATCGCGGCGCGCGCGGTGCGCATCGCGCGCTGGGCCACCCTCGCCTACGCGGTGCTGTACGTGCTGGCCGGCGTCTGGCTGGCCTACGGCATTCCCGGCTACGCGGTGGCGGGGCCGGCCGTGACCGACGGCGTTTCGAACCCGCTGTACAAGCAGGTGGCCGTGGGCGGCAGCTGGTTCGCCGGCTACCTGCAATACCCCGGCTTCTGGGCCGCGCCGCTGACCGCCCTCGCCGCCGCGGTGGCGGTGCAGCTGCTGGTGGGCCGGCGCGGCGTGGGCGGCTTCATCGCCAGCAGCGCGATGGTGGGCGGCACCATCGCCTCGGCCGGCTTCGCGCTGTTCCCGTTCCTGCTGCCGTCGAAGCTCGACCCGCGATCCAGCCTCACCGTGTGGGACGCCTCCTCCAGCCTCGGCACGCTGGAGCTGATGCTGGGCGCCACCGTGGTGCTGCTGCCCCTCGTCATCCTCTACACCGGCTGGGTGTACCGCGTGATGCGCGGTCGCGTCACGCTGGCGGACGTGCGCAAGTCGCACGGCGGCTACTGAAGGAGAACGGCCATGTGGTATTTCTCGTGGATACTCGGTCTCGGCCTGGCCTGCGCCTTCGCCGTGCTCAACGCGATGTGGTACGAGGTGCACGCCACCGACGAGGCGCACCGGCGCAAGGAACAGTTGCCGGCGGACGAACGGGACTGAACGGGGCCTGCGGGGCTCAGCGCCCGGCCAGCAGCGCCTCGATCTCCTCCGCCTCTTTCGGCACGCCGGCGCTGAGCACCTCGTTGCCGTCGCGGGTCACCGCGACGTCGTCCTCGATGCGGATGCCGATGCCGCGCCAGCGTTCGTCCACGCCGGTCTCGTCGGGCGGCACGTAGATGCCCGGCTCCACCGTCACCACCATGCCGGGCTCCAGCACGCGCGAGACGCCGTCGATGCGGTAGTCGCCCACGTCGTGCACGTCCAGGCCCAGCCAGTGGCCGGTCTTGGTGGGGAAGAAACGCTTGTAGCTGCCTTCGGCGACCGCACGGTCGGCGCCGCCGTCGATCAGCCCCAGCGCGCACAGGCCTTCCGCGAGCACCCGCACCGCGGCGCGATGCGCGGCGTCGAACGGCCGGCCGGGGCATACCTCGTCGATCGCGGCGAGCTGGGCGGCCAGCACCACCTCGTACAGCGCGCGCTGCTCGCGGCTGTAGCGTCCGCCGACCGGGATGGTGCGGCTGATGTCGGAGGCGTAGCAGTCCAGCTCGGCGCCGGCGTCGATCAGCAGCAGGTCGCCGGCGTCGAGCCGCGCGCGGTTGTGCTGGTAGTGCATCACGCAGGCATTCGTGCCTGCCGCGACGATGGGCGTGAACGCGGGCACCGCGCCGCGGCTGCGCAGCGCGTGCAGCAGTTCGGCTTCCACCTCGTATTCGTGCCGGCCCGGCAACGCGCTGCGCCACGCGGCGAGATGGGCCTGGGCGGCGACATCCGCCGCCGCGCGCATCAGCTTCAGTTCGGCGCGCGACTTGTACAGGCGCAGGTCGTGCAACAGGTGCCCCAGCGCCACGAATTCCTTCGGCACCACGCCGCCGCCGCGCAACTGGCGCAGGCGGCGCATCCAGCCGAGCAGTTGCGCGTCGAACGCCGGCTCGCGGCCGAAGTGGCAGTACACACGCGCCCTGCCCTCGATCATGCCGGGCAGGATGTCGTCGATGTCGTCGATCGGGAACGCGTCGTCCATGCCGTAGTCGGCCACCGCGCGTTCGGTGCCGACCGAACGGCCGTGCCAGCGCGCCTGCTCGGCGTCGCGCTCGCGGCAGAACAGCACCACCTCGCCGTGCAGGCGGCCCGGCAGCAGCGCCAGCACGGCCTCCGGCTCGGGGAAGCCGGCAAGGTAATGGAAATCGGAATCCTGCCGGTACGGCCAGGTGGCATCGGCGTTGCGCAGGCGCTCGGGCGCGGCGGCAATCAGCAGCACCGCGTCCTCGCCGGCCATCTGCATCAGCTGGCGGCGGCGGCGGGCGAATTCCTCGCCGGCAATCGCCGTCGCGGCGCCGTGGTCGGGCGATGCGTTCAATGCAGGCGGTCGCTGCCGGACTGGCCGCGGCCGGCCGCCTCGGTGTACAGCAGCAGCGCGCCCACGCGCAGGAACTCCTGCACCTCGATCAACGCATCCTCGTCCTCGGCCGCGTCGCCGAAGTCGAACGACGAGGCGGCGATGGTGCCGAAGTCGCGCAGCACTTCCTGCGCGTCGTCGGAAAGGTTCGCGTGCGCATCGGTGCCGGCGAGGCCGAAGCCGCCGAGGAAGCCGCGGCACCACTCCACCACCGCGTCGGCGCGCTCGGCCAGCGGGCGGTCGGCGTCCGGCAGCAGCGGTTCGAAGCCAAGTTCCGGGTCGGCCAGCGCGTCGCGGCACTGCTTGAGCAAGGCGTCCAGCGCGGCCTGGTCGGACGGCGCGGGCGCAACCTCCTCCGCGCCTTCCAGTTGCAGCGCGGCCAGCAGGTTGCCCCCATGCAGCGGGGCGCCGCCGGCGAGGTAACCGCACAGCGAACCGTGCAGTTCACTGGCGTCCACGCCCAGCCGCAGACGCACGATCAGCGCGTCCAGTTGGTCGTGACTGAGCGGTTCGGTGGCCGGCATGGGGCGTTCCTCGGGGACGGCCGGCCATTCTACGCCACGCCCACCCCGGCGCCGGCGCCGACCGCGGAAAACGCCCGCTGTTCCCGCGCGTCGTACTGCTATAGTTCCGGGCATGAACCCGTCCGAATCGCTTCCGCCAGATACCGTCCAGCAGGAGCTGGAGGCGCTGGGCCGCCAGGTCGAACGGCTGCTCGACGCCATGCGCCGGCTCAGCGAGGAAAACCGCAGCCTGCGGCACAGCCAGGAGCAGCTGTCGGGCGAACGCGCGAACCTGCTGGCCCGCAACGAGCAGGCGCGCAGTCGGGTCGAGGCGATGATCCAGCGACTGAAGTCGCTCGAAGGCAATGGCTGAAGCAATGAGCACACCCGGCAGCAATGATCCGGTCGCGCTGCGGCTGATCGACCGCGAATTCCTGATCGCCTGCGCGCCGGAAGAGCGCGAGGGCCTGGTCGAGGCCGCCGCCCTGCTCGACCGCAAGATGCGCGAGCTGCGCGCGAACGCCCGCGCGCCCAGTTTCGAGCGGCTGGCCGTGCTGGCCGCGGTGAGCATGACCCACGAGCTGCTGGCGCTGCGCAAGCAGCAGGGCGGCCACGACCAGCAGGCCGCGCAACGCCTCGCCGCGCTGCGCCAGCGGCTGGAGATCGCGCTGGAAACCGCCACCGCGCAGCACCGCGACAGCGCGGTGGACCTGTTCCCGAAGGCCTGAAAGCCCGCACCCGCGCCGCGCGCGGGGCAAGCCCTGCCCGCCACGCGGCAGCATGCGGCTCGACGCTCCGGCACGGTGTCGCGCACCGCCCCCGGCCACGCCCCAAGGACTAGGCGGAAAGCGCGCGCAGGTTCTACAATCGACCCCGGCGTTTTCTGCGGTGTGCGCCGGCACACTCTTACATTTGCCTTGTTCCTAAATACGGCCCCGGGTCGGCTTTTCATCGGTCGTTGTGCATGTCCGCCGCGTGCGGAAAGCCTTGAGGCCATGTCGCCCTCCCACCTGATCCATCGTGGATCAAGGTCGTTCGGTGGGCAGCGGCATCGCGGTTGACGCCACCTTTCCCACGCCCCGTTCCTCGCTCGATGAACGGGGCGTCTTTCGATGGAGAGCACGCCGTGGACGCCACCGCCCACCGTCGCAGCCTGCGGGAGCAGATGACCGAGCGCCGCCGCGCGCTGCCGCCGCCCGCGCGCATGGCCGCCGCCCAGGGACTGCGCCGCTCGCTGGAGCAGCTTCCCGAGTACCTCACCGACGCGCGCGTGGCCGGCTACTGGGCCACCGGCGGCGAGCTGCCGCTGAACCTGGTGATCCCGCCCCTGCTCGCCCGCGGCCAGCGCTTCCTGCTGCCGATCCTGGCCAAGGGCAAGCAATTGCATTTCGCGCCGTGGCGCGACGGCGACCCGGTCGCGCCGAACCGCTACGGCATCCCCGAACCGGTGGCGCCGCACGAATGGTTCGCCCCGTTCCAGCTCGACCTGGTGCTGGTGCCGCTGCTGGCCTTCGATCGCCGCGGCCACCGGCTGGGCCACGGCGGCGGCTACTACGACCGCAGCTTCGCCTTCCTCAAGGAACAGGCCCGCCCCACCGAGCCGCTGCTGGTAGGCGTGGCCTACGCGTTCCAGGAAGTCGAGGCGTTCGAGGCGGAACCCTGGGACGTGCCGCTGGACTTCGTCGCCACCGAACACGAACTGATCGACTGCAGCAACGGACAAGACGGAGCCGCCCACGCATGAGCCCACGCCCGCGCCACTACTGGCTGATGAAATCCGAACCCGACACGTTCTCCATCGACGACCTCAAGCGCAAGAAACAGGAAGCCTGGGACGGCGTGCGCAACTACCAGGCGCGCAACCACATGCGCGACGGCATGCGCGTGGGCGACAAGGTGTTCTTCTACCACTCCAGCTGCGCCGAACCCGGCATCGTCGGCATCGCCGCGGTCGCCACCGACGCCTACCCCGACCCCAGCCAGTTCGACCCCAGGAGCAAGTACTTCGATCCCGGCAGCACGCGCGACAACCCGCGCTGGATGCTGGTCGACGTGAAGTTCGTGAAGAAGCTCAAGCGCACCATCACGCTCAAGGAACTGCAGGGCGATGCCACGCTCGACGGCATGGTGCTGCTGCGCAAGGGGAGCCGGCTGTCGGTGCAGCCGGTGGAGGCGGCGCACTGGGAGCATATCGTCGGGTTGGAGTGACGCTGTGCGCTTTGCGTTGAGTGGTCTTGCGCGTTCTGCGCGCCCCGTCTGGATTATTGACATTCGCCGTTGGTAAAGCGGTTTCGAGCGCCCTTCGGGCGCCCGAGTCACTTTCTCTCGCGTGCCCGAGAGAAAGTAACCAAAGAGAGGGG